>ERZ1034842.369-NODE-369-length-19525-cov-9.177196_pt1 | contig 19525 bp, 16 predicted proteins | sample MGYA00520634_ERZ1034842 | MGnify/ENA primary metagenome ERZ1034842 (study PRJEB33766, sample SAMN09781734) | gut metagenome | biome: gut microbiome | host: Homo sapiens | place: Madagascar | study: EMG produced TPA metagenomics assembly of the PRJNA485056 data set... | reverse complement strand
GTCTTTAAATGAGTTAAACCCAACTATTAAGAAAGTAGGTCAAAAAAGTAATTCATTGGTTTTCTCATCTGAATATAAAGATATAGAACCTAAGGTTTCAAAGAGATAAAAAATGAAAATAAGTCGTCTGTTAGTTATTACCTCCACATTGTGTTTTTCAATGCTATGTTCATGTACAAGTTCACAGATAAGTTATGATAGGTACTCTTTAACTGAGAATATAAGTTCATCATCATTTATTGTAAAAAGAGATCTTAATGTTGAGTTGAATGAGGTTTTAAATGATGGTGGTATTGTTCTAAAAACTTCGAATGTAAGTTTGCTGTCAGCAAATAACCATCGTTGGGCTTCTTCTTTAAAAGAACAGTTAAGAGTGATTTTAAATGATGCTCTAAATAAAGCTAATGTAAGAGAAGACCTTTCTTTAAATATATATGTAAGCAAGTTTTATGGCACCACTGACGGTCATTGCATTATAGACATGACTGTTGATTCCTTTAAGAAAGGAAAAGCTCTCTATACAAAAAATTACAGCTTTAACAGACTACAGAATAAAGATGGATATCAAGCTTTAGTTGATACTCTAAAAAGTGGATTTGAATCGTTGAGTGAAGAAATTGCCAATGATTTGTCTATGATTAAGTAAGGAATATAAGGTAGTCATAAGTGCTATGACTACCTAAAATTTATTATTTACCAATACAGAAAGTACTGAAAATCTTTCCTAAGATGTCATCTGAGGTTACTTTTCCAGTGATCTCTCCTAAATGGTCTTGAGCTTCTTTAATCTCTTGAGCACATAGTACTAAATCACCTGTTTTGATGATTTCAATAGCATTTTTTATGTGTTTATAAGAATTTTCAAGCTCGGTTAGATGTCTTCTTCTAGCTATGAACATACCTTCAACAGGCATAATCTGTAACAGATTAGCTAGTTTCTTTTTAAGCTCATCTAAACCGTCTTCATTCTTAGTTGATGAGGTTATCTGATTAAATGATTTAAAAGGCTCTTTTGATAAGAGTTCTTTTACTTCATCACAGGTGCCCTTATCTGATTTAGAAACAACAACTAAAATTCTATTTTCGTTGGTTTCAAACTCTTTAACCTTTTTTAAAGTTTCTAAAGCATCTGTAGGAACTGTTGAACCATCTAACATAAAGATCACAAGATCTGCTTTCTTTAACTCTTCGATAGCTTTTTTGATACCGATTGCCTCAATTTCATCTGAAGGAGTATCTCTAATACCTGCTGTATCTGTAATCACAACAGGAACACCTTCAATTTCGATTTGAGCTGTAAGCACATCTCTTGTAGTACCAGGAATGTTGGTAACGATAGCTTTATCAGAGCCAGCTAATGCATTAAGCAGACTTGATTTTCCTGCATTTGGAGCGCCTGCTAATACTATTCTTGCACCTTCATTTAGCTTCACACCTTGGTTAGCTATTTTTAAGGTTTTAGATGCTAATTGTTCGATATCATTTAAAGCAAGATCTGTCTTTCCTGATTCAAAAAAGTCTTCATGCTCTTCAGGAAAATCTAAGCACGCTTCAAGTCTTACTCTAAAGTTTGTAATTTGTTCTGACAGAGAATTTAAATTATCAGAAAAAGCACCTTCTAATGAGGCTAAAGCTGCTTTTGCTGCACTTTGAGAGCCAGCTGAAATAAGATCTTCTACAGCTTCTGCAGCTGTTAAATCCATCTTATTATTTAAAAAAGCCCTTTTGGTGAATTCTCCTGGTTCTGCTTGTCTTACACCATCAATACTCAGTACTGCGTTTAATACTCTTTGCGGAGCAATGTTTCCGCCATGACCTTGTAATTCGATAACATCTTCACCGGTGTAAGAATTAGGTGAAGCAAAATACAAAAGTACACCTTCATCGATTACTTCATTATTCAGTTTAAATTGTTTGAAGTAAGATTGTCGTGTTTTAGGAGTGATATTTGTTAGTGTCTTTGCCACTGTTAAAGCCTGAGGACCAGAAACTCTTACAATGGCAATGCCACCCCTGCCATGAGGGGTAGCAATTGCTGCAATAGTATCTTCGATTGTAGACATGAATTATTTCTTTGCGACTGGAGCTTTTTTCAAGCTTAATCCACGCTTTTCTAAAGATCTAAAAATAATGAACTGCTGGAAAATTGTAAAGCTGTTTGAAACTAACCAATACAATGTCAAACCTGCAGGGAATGTACAGAACATAAATGTAAATACAAAAGGCATTGCCATAAACACTTTCTTCTGAATTGGATCAGTAATAGGTGTAGGTGACATCTTCTGTAATAAGAACATCGAAATACCATACAGAATTGGTAATACGAAGTAAGGATCTTTTACAGATAAGTCAGTGATCCATAAAATGAAGCTTGACTGTCTTAATTCTGTTGATTCCATTAAGGTCCAATATAAAGCGATGAAGATAGGCATCTGAATTAAAAGTGGTAGACAGCCACCTAAAGGATTTACCTTTTCAGCTTTGTACAGTTTCATGGTTTCAGCACCAATCTTCTGTCTGTCGTCTTTATAACGCTCTTTAATCTCCATTAACTTAGGCTGGAGTAATCTCATTTTTGCCATTGAGGTGTATTGTGCCTTTGTAAGAGGGAACATCACACTTCTAACAATAAGAGTTAATACAATAATTGAGAAACCCCAGTTACCGATTATTGAGTGGATGAAATTTAAGATCTTGAATAATGGAATTGAGATGAACCATAACCAACCGTAATCTACGGTTAAATCTAAGTTGTTTGCAACAGCTGCCATTGCATCTTGGCTTTTAGGACCAACCCATAGTTTTGCTGATAATGTTTTCTCGCTGTCAGCTTTTACTACAGTGTTCTGAGTTCTAATACCAATGATAGCAGCAGTATTCTTTTCAGCAGATCCAGAGTAGATAACATTAGATGAGTCATTATCACCGCTTACCCATGCTGATACGAAATAGTGCTGAATCATAGCAACCCAGCCAGATTTTGTTGATACATTGTATTTTGTATCATCAATAATTTTTTCTAAAGTAGCCTTTTCATATCTGCTGTTGTCAGATGAATATGCTGTACCTCTATAAGCACTTGCTACCATACCAAAGCTTGAGTTGCTCTTTAAGTATGAGTCATCTTCAGACTGTTTTAACTGACCATACATGCAAAGGTTTAAGTCTTTGTCGCTGTTGTTTAAGATGTCATATTTAACATTAACAACATATGAATCTCTGTTAACAGAGAAGGTCTTTACGTATGTAACATTGTCTTTTTCATATTTGAAAACTGCTTCCACGCTATTCTCGCCGTCTTTGATAGCATATTCAGTCTTATCAGATACATATTCAGGTCTTGAAAGGTTATCAATTCCATCTTTACCTGCTAAACCACTCTGGGCTTGGTAGATAAACTGAGGAGTTGTCATTAACAGATGGAAAGGATCGTTCTTATCCTGTTCTTGTTTAACCTTAAGTAATTTTGCATCGACAACGTCACCACCTTGCAGATTGATGGAGAGCTCAAGATTATCACTTATTAATTTAATAACCTTGCCAACTGCTGTATTGGAATTGATTTCTTGTGACTGTTGAATTGCTGCCTGCTCTAATGCTTTTTGATCATTAGCTTTGTCTGAATTCCAATCCCAGAATAGAAACATAGCTGCGCACAGTAACAGAATAAATATAAGATTTCTTTGTTGTTCCATTTGGATAACCTTAAAGGCGATTACTTAATTTTTTTAGGTACAGGATCATACCCACCGGGGTTCAAAGGATGACAGCGACAGATCCTTTTTAAACCAAGGTAGATTCCTTTGATTAAGCCCCATTCTCTAATAGCTTCAAGAGTGTATTGTGAACAGCTAGGGTAAAAACGGCAATGCTGTCCTAGAATAGGACTAATGAAGGTTTGATAGAAGCGGATCATCAAGATCGCTATTTTTCCAAACGGTGAGATATTTGTTGCCATAATCGTTTAAATATAGCACTTAGTTCAGAATTGCTGATATCTTCTATCTTTGGTCTTGCAATAACTACAAGATCAATATTTTGAAGAGAATGTTGATTTAATCTGAAAGTCTCTCTGGCAATACGCTTGACACGATTTCGCCAAACAGCTCTTTTTAAAATTTTTTTAGGTATAACCAAGCCGAGCCTAGAACACTGAGATTCGTTGTTTTTGCGAGCAAGAACAAGCACCCCAGTAGCGCTGGCACGGACAGGGTTTGCGAATACCTTATCGTATTCCTCGGTTGACAGTATTCTGACAGACCGAGGAAAGGTATTATTAGCCATTAACGGTTGTTAAACGCTTACGACCCTTGGCACGGCGACGGGAAAGAACTTTACGACCGTCAGCAGTACGCATACGTACACGGAAACCGTGGGTGCGCTTACGCTTAGTTACGTTTGGCTGGAAAGTACGCTTCATTTGAAACTCCAACGACGGTACTACCGCCTAATTACACGGTGAATATATTAATAGTGAATTTTCACTATTAATTCAAAGTACGGTATTTTACATTGTAAATGCTATTAAGGTCAACACTGTTTTTGTGCTAAAATATTGTGCTACTAAATTTAAACCATTAATAGTGGTTAATACTCTATTAATATAACTATAAAAAAGGCCCTTTTTATGGATTTGGATCAAGTCTGGAAAGATGCTATTGCTAATGTTATTAGCAAGTTCACTGATTTAAAAGATATGAGCGTAGTCAAATGTATAGAAACTATGTGTTCTTTTGAAGTAAGCGGTAATAACATTGTTTTTATTTGCAATAACGACATGGCTTCAAAAATGTTACCAATGTACGTTTCTCAGCTGTTCATTGAAATCACAAATCTTATGGGGGTATCTAACTATGGATTACAGATGGTGATGGCTGGTAATAGACCAAATCAGTCTGTTGGTTCAACACAATTTGGTAATTCTCATTATCCACAGCAGCAGAATCAATACACTAATGATAATTATCAGAGTTCGTCCAATGCTGGTATACCTGTATCTGGTATGAATTCTCAATACTCATATTCTAGTGCTAATCAACATTCTGTAAATTCTCAACCATCGTTTAATGCACAGCATAATGCTGGTTCTAAATCTTTCATGGGACAGCAAAATCCAAATATAGTTCCTAGGGCTAGAATCACAGACAATATTGATCCCAAAAAGACATTTGATAATTATATTACTGATCCAGAAAATAAACTGCCTATAGCGGCAGCTATGAGAATTGCTGAAACTCCAGGTTCTGATAACTTTAATCCGTTTTATATCTATGGTGGTTCTGGCTTAGGAAAAACTCATATCTTATGGGCTATTGCCAATAAGATTAGAGAAACTAAGCCTAATGTGTCTGTGATCTATATTAGAGCTGAAGATTTTATTAGAAGATATGTTGACTCTATGTCTCAAAAATCATCTTTTGCTCCGCAGCAGGTCCACTTTCAAGACATGTTTACTCAGTACGATGTGTTCATTATGGATGATATTCAGAGTCTTACCAAAGGTGATAAAGCTAGAGATACTTTCTTTGATATTATTGCAAATTTCTTAGATATCAAAGGTAAACAGTTAATCTTAGCTTCTGATGTTGCTCCAGGTAATTTAAAGAATTTCAATGATAGACTTGTTACTAGATTCGGTTCAGGCATTTGCAGTGAAATTTATCCGCCAAGCTCCGAAACAAGAACAGCTATCATTTTAAGAAAATGCAAAGAATTAAACTTTGAATTGCCAAATTCTGTCGTTGACTATATCGCTACAAATATTAGATCAAGCGTACGTGAAATTGAGGGAGCAATTAAAACTTTAAAGAATCTAGTTCAAGTTAATGGTGGAACAGTAACTTATGATGAAGCTGTAAAAATTCTGTCTAGCTCTGTTAATAAAACAAGTAATAACACTACAGTTGATAGTATTAAAGACAGAGTTGCAAAAGAATTTGAAGTTACAGTTGAATCTTTAGAATCTGCTTCAAGAAAGAAGAATATATCTCAGGCTCGTTCATTTGCTATTGCTTTAACTCATGAACTTATACCTACACTATCAAGTAGTGATATTGGTAGATCTTTTAATAAAGATCATTCATCTGTTTTAGCTGCTATTGCAAGAGTTGAAGAATGGAAGGTAAAAGATAAAGATATGAATGTTCTTTATCAGAAGTTAGTACTTTCTCTTAAAAAGAATTAAAAATCAGGAGATTTAATTATGAAGTTTAGCGTATTGCTGTCTACTATCAGCAAACAGTTGTCAGAAATTGCAAGTATTGCTGGTTCTTCAACTAATAAAGATGACATTACACAAAATATCCTTATTAAAGTTGCTGATTCAATTCTTGTTTTAAAAGCTACAAATTACAATATTGAGCTTCAGACTGAGATCCCTTTGACAGATGTTGAATCAGAAGGCGAGATTACAGTCAATGCGAATAAGTTAAAAGAGACTCTGTCTAATCTTGATCAAAATAATTTAGTTAATTTTAACTATGATGAGCAGAATAACTTATTAGTACTTTCAAATGGCAGTACAAATTTTGAAATTCGTACTAGATCTTCTATTGATTTTCCTTCTTTTGAGATGGAAGAAATTGAACACACCATTGTCTTAAAGCAGAAACAGTTAAAATCAATCATTGATTCATGTTTATTGTGTGTTTCAAATGAAGATTTCAGAGACTATTTACGTGGTGTTCGTTTTGAAGTTAATGGCTCAAAATTAGAGATCTTTACTTCAGATGGTCATAGAATGGCTATCCTTGAAACTCAGTTAGATAATCCTTCTACAGATGCTGAACCTTTTGGTGTTATCCTAACTAAGAGATGTGCTTCTCAATTAGCTAAGATTGTAAATGAGGAAGCTGATTCTGATGTTATCTTATCATTCACTAAGAATGCTGTTCAGACATCTTGCAATAACTACAAGATGAACTCTAAATTGATTAACTGCGGTTACCCTAATGTAAGAACTGTTATTCCAAAGACTATTGATTCAATTATTTCTATTCCAAAGGATACTTTCACTAATCTAATTAAACAGGTTTCTGTTCTTTCATCAAAGAGAGTTAATGGTGTTACATTTACTTTTGGTGGTGGTCAGGTTACCTTAAGATCTGAGAACTCTGAACACGAGGTCGCCACTGCTTCTTTAGCTTTACCTGATGCTCAATCTAATATTGAGATTTCTTTAAATGCACAGTATGTAAGAGAGGTTTTAGGCGTTATCAAAACTGATAATGTTCTTTTCTGTTTTAGCCAGCCTATGATTCATGTTTTAATTAAACCAGAAACAGAAGTTAATGATCTAGGCGTAAAGGCAAGCTATATTATCAGTAAAGTTGTGGTTTAACTTTTATCATAAGGTAGCTTTATTCTTAAAGCTACCTTTTTTACCTTCATGAAAATATCTCACCTCAGAATATTAAACTACCGTAATATCTCTTCATTAAACATAGAACCATCAACTCTATTTAATGTTATTTATGGAAAAAATGGTTCTGGTAAGACTTCTTTGCTTGAAGCCATTTCTTATTTAGGTTATGGAAGATCTTTTCGAGATTCACGATATCAATCTTTAATAAGAGAAGGTCAATCATACTTTGCAATATCAGCTGATGTTATAAGAGATAGCACTGACCTATCAGACAGAATTGGTGTATGTAGATATAGAAATCGCAATCAATCTCTTGAGATATCTATAAACTCAAATACAAGTAATAGATTAGTTGATTTGGTAGATAAGATTTCAATACAAGTTATTCATCCTCAAGGAATTGATCTAATTTTAGGTGGACCTGAATATAGACGTAATTTCATAGATTGGGGAGCTTATTACTCATTTCCTAATTTTAAGAATTGTTGGTATAGATATAAAAAGCTCTTATCTCAACGTAATTTTATGTTAAAGAGAAGAGAACCTGCTGAGAATATCCTGTTTTGGGATGAAGAACTATCAAAAGTAAGTGAAGAAATTACAACTTTTAGAGAACAATATATAGATCTTTTTAAGACAATTCTTTTACAAAAATTAAGTTCATTTTTGCCTCAATTTGAATTCGAAATTTTATTCTCTAAAGGTTGGGAAAATGGCTTACAGTTGCGGTCTGTGCTTAACTTAAATATTGAAAAAGATAGAGTTTTAGGGTATACTTTTTACGGTTGTCACAGGGCAGAATTACGAATTAAATGTAATAATTTTTCTGCTAGTGAAACCCTGTCTAGAGGACAATTAAAATTATTAGTTTGTGCAATGAGACTTTCTCAGGGGTACCTTTTAAAACACCAAGTAGGAAAAAATTGCATATTTCTAATTGATGACTTAAGTTCTGAACTTGATGCTAATTCTAGAATGTTATTGCTTAATGAACTAAAAGAATGTGATAGCCAAGTTTTTTTGACAAATATTACAAAGAATTTAGAAATTCCAAGTTGTTCTGAAAATTCTTTTATCAACATTGAAGAATCTATAGAGCCTTAATTACATACAGAGGAACAAATGTCAGCAGAAAATAACAATGATTATGGTACTTCCAGTATTAAAGTTTTACACGGCTTAGAGGCAGTGCGTAAACGTCCTGGTATGTATATCGGTGACACTGACGATGGTTCAGGTTTACATCATATGGTATTTGAGGCAGTTGATAACTCTATTGACGAGGCTCTAGCTGGATTCTGTAACCATATTGAAGTAACTATTCATGAAGATGAATCCGTATCATGTACCGATAATGGTCGTGGTATTCCTGTTGCTATTCATCCTGAAGAGCATGTATCTGCAGCTGAAGTTGTTATGACAGTGTTACATGCTGGTGGAAAATTCGATTCAAATTCTTATAAAGTATCAGGTGGTCTGCACGGTGTTGGTATTTCTGTTGTTAATGCTCTATCTGATAAGTTAGAACTAACAATTAGAAGAGAAGGTCACATTTGGCAGCAAATTTACTTAGATGGTGGTAAACCTGAAGCTCCTCTACATCAGATCGGTGATTCTGATGAGAGTGGAACAAGAGTTAGATTTTGGCCATCTCCTTCAATTTTTACTAAGACAATCTTTGATTACAACGTTTTAGCTAAACGTTTAAGAGAGCTTTCGTTTTTAAACTCTGGTATTAAGATCACTTTAACAGATTTAAGAGAGACTCCTCCTAAACAGGAGGTATTCCATCATGAAGGTGGTATTGGTGAGTTCATTGCTTTTTTAAATAAAAATAAGACTCCATTAAACCAGAAGGTAATTCATTTTACTAAGAAATGTGAAGGAAATATTACTGTTGAAGTTGGCATGCAATGGACGGATGCTTATACAGAAAATGTATATTGCTTTACCAATAATGTTCCTCAAAAAGACGGTGGTACTCACTTAGCTGGTTTTAAGAGAGCTATTACTTCTACTTTTACTAATTTCTTAGACAAACAGGGATATAACAAGAAGTCTAAAGTATCTACAAGTGGTGATGATGCACGTGAAGGTTTAACAGCTGTTATCTCTGTTAAGATGCCTGATCCTAAGTTTTCATCACAGACTAAGGATAAATTAGTATCTTCAGAAGCTGCTCAAGCTGTAGCTTCTTCAGTAAGTGAAAACTTAGGTTATTTCTTACAGGAAAATCCTAAGGATGCTGAATTTATCTGTTCAAAAATTATTGAAACAGCTCGTGTACGTGAAGCAATGAGAAAGGCTCGTGACTTATCACGTAAAAAAGGTGGTTTAGATTTAAATATTGCACCTGATAAGTTAGTTAAGTGCCGTGAAAAAGATCCTGCTTTAGCTGAAATCTTCCTGGTAGAGGGTGACTCAGCTGGTGGTACTGCTAAGAATGGTAGAAACTCTAAGTTCCAAGCTATTCTTCCTTTAAGAGGTAAGATCTTAAACGTTCAAAAGGCACGTTTTGATAGAGTTATTGACTCACAGCAGATTGGTACTCTAGTAAGCGCTTTTGAGTGCGGTATCGGTAAAGATGACTATAATCCTGAAAAGTTTAGATATCATAATGTAATTATCATGACTGATGCTGATGTGGACGGTGCTCACATTCGTATCCTGTTATTAACATTCTTTTACCGTCACATGCCAGAGCTCATTGAAAGAGGTTATGTATACGTTGCTCAGCCTCCTTTATATAAATATGAAAAAGGTAAGCAAGTAAATTACGTTCTTTCTGATAAAGAAGCTTTGCAGTATAAGACAAATATGGCTATTAACTCTGGTTCAATATTTGTTAATAAAGAGGCTGCTCCTCTATCTGGTATGCCTTTAGAAAGCCTGTTTAATGATTATAATAAAGTAATGTCAAGAATGCCAAAATTGACTCAGAAAATTCAAAAAGACATTGTTCTAAACATTATGTACTACAACTTATTATCTGAAGATCTGATGTCCTCTGAATCAGATGTAAAAGAATGGGCTGAAGGCTTTATAAAACAGTTACCATCTAATGCTTCTGAAGGAGTTTTCTTTAAGGCTGAGGTAAAGCATGATCCTGTTACAAATCTTTACTATCCGTTGATTATTCAGCATGTTCATGGAATTGATCACAAGTACTTATTGGATGATGCTTTCTATAAGTCAATTGATTATTCAATGTTAAAAAACATGAATTCAAAGGTTAATGGACTAATTGAGAAAGACGGTTTTGTTCAGGTGGGGGCAAAACAGATACCTGTCGATAACTTCCATCAGGCTTATGAAGTTCTGATGAAAGAAGGTTTTTCAGGTGTTAAGATTCAGCGTTACAAAGGTTTAGGTGAAATGTCAGCTGAACAGTTATCAGAAACCACTATGAATCCTGATACTAGATCCTTACTAAAAGTTCATATTACTGATGCCATGGAAGCAGATAGATTATTCAATGAACTTATGGGTGAAGATGTTGAAGATAGAAAGATCTTTATTGCTGAGAATGCTTCTAAAGCTAATTTAGATATTTAATACTACCTACTCTTACATAAAATATTAAGCCTCGATTTTTATCGAGGCTTTTTATTTGTCTTAATGTTCCACGTGGAACATTAAGGTGCTCTGATCTTTTCATTATCTTTTTGTTTTGAATACTTAATCTCATTTCGGTTTAAATTTTCTACTATTCAAGAATGATTCAAAATTTTATTTGATGTAATTTGTCTTGAAACTAGCAGTAATATTGATGTTTGTAAAACTTATCATTAATATTTCATGTTACTCAAAATCAGTTTAATGTTCCACATATAAAACATTATAAATCTGTGGTGTCTCCATACTTCTAATTTTTTGTGTTAAGCTCAATCCTTTTTATTTTCTTATAATTATTTTTTCTATGACATATTTTGAATTTTGTCTTACATTCTTTAATGTAATGATATATCTATATAAATCGATGTTATTGAAAATGTTCCACGTGGAACATTAATACTAAGAAATAAATATCATCTTGTATACAACTCTTAGATGAATACACTTTGTCGATTAAAAATGAGTACACGCGACAGCAACTCGGACATTCATTTGTAACAGCTCACTAGATTTTTTTCTTTCTAAATTTATCCTTGCTCACAAGAATGTCATAACCACAAAGCGCAGTGATTTCGCAGTGAACTTATTTTAGCTTCTCTGCTTTCGCCTGTTAACTGGCTTCATCACATGGGAGCCTCTAAAGAAGCTACTGATGCTGTAATGGACAGAATTCTCCACAACTACCAGCTGATACAGTTAGGAGGTCAATCCCAACGCTCTGAAAAAACTAAGTTGAAAAAAGAGGAGGTTCAATAATGACCTCTCCTAAAATAACTGAAGGTGTAATGAGTGTAATGACAAATCCTCAAAATTAGGCTGAAAATGGGGGTAATAGATGTAATGTTTACATTACATCTATTACACCTAATAAATCTGCACCTCATAATAAGGATGAAGTTAATGCTCTTTACCTAAAATTTAGAGCCTCAGGTGTTGATCCTACAGCCAACATTCTCCACCGTGCGATTGGGGATGGTTCTCTTTCTACACTGAAGCGCTTTGTAAATCAATTCAATGAAGCTTATGTAAAAATTAAGCTAAGTGAAATAGATAAGAAACGTGTTCCTAATGAAACTATTGAACAGATCATTCACGATCTCACCGATGTATGCATCAAGGTAGAGCAAAAAGAAGATGATTCTAAGATTGATTCTTTGAATTCTATGCTTTTAAAAGCCTATCAAGAACGCAAAAGTTCTGAAGAGGAACTAACTGCAACTATTGATAAAGCAAATAGCGAGATATCTACTTTTAAAACTAAGGTATCTGATCTTTAAAGCAACAATAGCAGGTTGCTCTCTGAAAATAACGCACTAAGAGATCATGTCAATGTTTAAAGTATAGAAAGAGCTGATGATCGTGAAAAGTATCAGTATCTAGAAGGAATGTCGAATCTGCTCAAGAGAGCTACTTAAATCCTGAAGGTATTAGCAAAATTTTAGAGGAGTTAAAGAAGATAAATAACGTAAAGGTGGAAAAAGTAGTAGCCTATTTTTGGTGTAATAGGTGTAATAAAGTTGGTAACCAGTGTCAGTGGATGTATTCTTATACTAGATAATTTTCTAGCGAAGTTACTTCTGATAACATACCTTATAATCATATAAGTTATCAGTAATGATGTTTTGTGACGTTCTAATTTTATATCTCATGGATATCGTTATTATTAATTTCTAAAATGTGATTAGAAGTATCATTAGATAAAGTTTTTTAAATAAAACAGAATGTTCCACGTGGAACAAATATGTAGAAATAAGGATGTTTACAATTAAAAAAGCGATACCAAATATAAAGTTATGGTATCGCTTTGGTAGATGATATGAGTTAATTAGTAAAGAACAGATATATCTGCTGTTTTTCCAATTAAATCATGTAATGAAACTAATAAATGTAAACGATTCTCTTTAATCTTAGGATCGTCAGCATTTACCATTACATGCTCAAAGAAGTTATCAACAGGCTCCTTTAACTCAGATAATGTAGCTAAAGCACAGGTGTAATCACCTTCTGAATATAACTTATTAACTTTTGGAGAGATTGTGTCTAAAGCTGTAGCTAGAACAACTTCATCCTTTTCAGATAATAATAGTTTATCAACTGAGCCTTCACCTAAATTGGCTTTGCTTAAGATATTGTTAATTCGCTTATAAGCAGATGCAAGATTTTCTGCTTCAGGTAAATCTTTAAATGATTTAACAGCTTTAACCCTCTTATCGAAGTCTAATAAGTTTTCAGGTTTTGTTGAAAGAACAGCTAAGAAGATCGAAGCTTCAATATTTTGATCCTGGTAGTAAGCTTTTAGTCGGTTATAAACGTAGTTAATAACCTGATCCTTGGTTGACTCAGATTTAACCTTGTCACCTAAAATCATGCAAGCTTCATCAATTACTGAAGCAAAGTTAAAGTCTAACTTGTTCTCTAATACGATTCTGATTAACCCGATTGCAGCTCTTCTTAAACCGAAAGGATCTTTATCACCTTTAGGTAGCTGGTTGATACCAAAAATACCAACTAGAGTAATAACTTTTTCAGCTAAACTTACAGCCATTTCAACAGGTTTTGTTGGAATTGAATCACCTGCAAATCTTGGCAGATACTGTTCGAAAATTGCCTGAGATACATCTTTATCTTCACCATCTAACTCTGCGTAATGCATACCCATAACGCCTTGAGTATCGGTAAATTCAGTTACCATAGTAGAAGCAAGATCGCACTTTGCTAAATGAGCTGCGCGAGCAGATTTAGACTCATCAGCACCTATTAACTTAGCAATATAAATAGCTAACTTCTCAACACAATCAGATCTTAATGCTAAAGTACCAATATCTTTCTGGTAAACAATGTTCTTTAGTTTGTCGAAGAAGTACTCTAATGAGTGTTTTCTGTCAGTATTGAAGAAGAATTCTGCATCTGAAAGGCGTGGTCTTACGACTCTCTCATTGCCTGAGATTAATGATGTAGGATCTTTAGGATTAATGTTAGAAGCAAAAGCAAAAGCTGGTAACAGCTTGTTGTTTTGATCATAGATTGGGAAATACTTCTGATCGCCTTTCATGGTATAAACCAATGCTTCAGCTGGTACCTTTAAGAATCTGTCTTCGAAGGTAGCCTTGAAGATGTGTGGTTCTTCAACGATTGAAGTAACTTCTTCTACTAGAGCATCATCAAGATCAGCTTTACCGTTTACTGAATTAGCAATATCGGTTACCTGCTTAATGATTGACTGTTTACGTTCGTCATAATCGGCAACAACGCAACCTTCGTTTCTTAACTGCTCTACATAAGTATCAGCTGATTTTAAAGTAACTTTTTGTGAGCCTAAGAATCTGTGACCATTAATAGTCTTTGAAGACTCAACACCTAGAATACTACCTTGTATTAAATCCTCACCGTATAGCATACATAGAGTATGAACAGGACGAACGAATTCCTCACGCTTGTTACCCCAGTGCATTAAGCGTGGGATTGGAAGAGCTTTTAATGCGTTTTTGAACATCTCAGGTACAACGTTAACAGTTTCCTGACCTTTCTTAGTGGTCTTAACGTAAAGCCACTCGCCCTTGTCTGTCTTTAGTCTGTCAGCCTGCTCAACAGTTATACCGTTAGCTTTTGCCCAACCTAAAGCTGCTTTTGTAGGAGCTCCGTTTGCATCGAAAGCTGCTTTAATTGCAGGTCCTTTGATCTCTACTTCTTTATCTTTCTGCTTATCAGCTAAGTCAGAAATGAATAAAGCTAACCTTCTAGGGGTTGCGTACCACTTTGATGCTGAAAAAGCCAATCCTTCATCTTTTAATTGTTTTACAAAAGAATCGTGAAGTGACTGTGCAAGGTTACGCAGTGATTTTGGTGGTAACTCTTCTGTACCTAATTCCAATAATAAATTCTTTGTAGTCATGATTAAATCCTAATCTTACTTAACAGACTCATTCTTGCACATAGGGAAACCTAAAGCTTCTCTTGACTTGTAATATGCTTCAGCAACAGTTTTAGATAGTGTTCTAATTCTTAAAATGTAACGCTGTCTTTCAGTTACTGAGATAGCATGTCTTGCATCTAATAAATTAAAGCAGTGCGCTGCTTTTAAAATTCTTTCGTAAGCTGGTAATGGTAAAGGTTTCTCAAGATTTAATAAATCGCTACTTTCCTTTTCCATCTGATCGAACATCTTGAATAAGAAGTCAGTATCAGCGTATTCAAAGTTATAAGTTGACTGCTCAACTTCGTTCTGATGGAAAACGTCTCCGTAAGTAACATCACCATTTGCTGTATGAGCCCAAATTAAATCATATACGGTCTTTTTCTTTTGTATGTACATAGCAAGTCTTTCTAGACCGTATGTTAATTCGCCTGTTACAGGAAAACACTCAAGACCACCAACCTGTTGGAAGTATGTGAACTGAGAAACTTCCATGCCGTTTAACCAGATTTCCCAACCTAACCCCCATGCACCTAAAGTAGGGTTTTCCCAGTTGTCTTCAACAAATCTGATATCATTTTCGGTAGGATCAAAACCTAATTCCTTTAATGAACCTAAATATAGATCCTGAATGTTATCTGGAGAAGGCTTTAAAATTACCTGAAACTGATAGTAGTGCTGTAATCTGTTAGGGTTTTCACCATATCTACCATCAGTAGGTCTTCTTGATGGTTGTACGTATGCACATGAAATTGGCTCTGGACCTAATGATCTTAAGAAAGTCATAGGGTGAGAAGTTCCTGCACCAACTTCCATATCAAAAGGTTCAGCGATCATGCAACCATGACGCATCCAATAATCTTGAAGGGTAAGAATTAAGCCCTGAAATGTTTGAAGGTCGTATTTGTTAGACATCTGAATTAAACCTTGCAAAAAAAACAATATAAAGTGAGTGATTGAACTCACATCGAAAATAAAAATATGTTACATTTTACCATTAACGGCTTGATAATTGCGCTTTTTAGCAAAAAAGGAACAGCTTTTTAAAACAGAAATTATTCTTTCTTTTTAACGACGAAAAGACATGGATTTTTTTCGTCAGGCAATGAAACAAGAGTGTGATTCATGAACTTACAAAAGGCTGGTATATCTCGCAAAGAAACAGGATCGTCTGATAAGAGTTCAAAAACTTGACCTGATAGACCTGCTCTAACGGCATTTCTTAAAATTGTTAGAGGTTCAGGACAGCAAAGTCCACGACAATCTAGTTTAACGATATCCATAAAATCAGCCTTCAAAATAAGCTACATCAACGGACAACAATTTTACAAAAATTTTAAAAAGAAAACTAAAAAATTGTTGTCATTTAGAAAAAGTTCTGTATAATAAGACCCCGTGAAATGTGCTGGCATAGCTCAGTTGGTAGAGCACCTGTTTTGTAAACAGGGGGTCGTGGGTTCAAGCCCTACTGCCAGCACCACTTTAAACCTCTCTAATTTCTTGATTTTCCTCAAAAAAATAAATTTGATAGATGCAAACTGCAGATCTATTGTCTTTGTGGTTTGGTATTGTCATGCTTCATAAGAACATCAACTCTATCTTTTGATTAATTGTCACTTATAGCCTTATGTGCTATATAATTTCAATTAACCAAGGAGATTATGTATGCCTGAATTGCCAGAAGTTGAAGTTACCAAAAGAGGTATTGAAAAAACTCTTTTAAATTCAGTTATAAAGAAGGTTTATTTTGATGATAAGTCATTACGAAAGCCCTTTTCTGAAGATCTTTATAAACTCGAGGGATCAACCGTAACTAATATTTCAAGACGAGGAAAATACATAGTAATCACTACTGATAAAGGTTATTTGTTGCTGCATTTAGGTATGACCGGCCACCTTAGAGTGTTAGATGAGAATGAACCAAGGCAATTGCATGATCATTTTGAGGTAGTAACCACTGCAGGAAAAGTAGTAAGGCTAAATGATGTAAGGCGCTTTGGTTTAGTCTTATATTTTACTTTAGATAATTCCCCTTATTCTAATGAGCCATTAAGAGATCTAGGCCCTGAACCATTCTCTGATGACTTTAATGTTGACTACCTCTTTAAAAAACTAAGTTGTCTAAAAAAGAGTATTAAACAAGCATTGATGGATAATGCTGTAGTTGTAGGTGTTGGTAATATCTATGCTTCAGAGGTGCTTTTTGCAAGCAAGATAAGTCCTGAAAGAAAAGCAAACAAAGTAACATCTAAAGAATGTGAAACTCTTGTTTCTAATATCAGAAAAATTCTATCTGAATCAATTAAAAAAGGCGGTACTACAATACGTGACTTTTCAGGCGCAGATGGGAAATTAGGTTACTTTGTTCAGAATCTATTTGTATATGGTCATGAAGGTGAACCTTGCAAGATTTGCAACACTCCAATTAAGAGTATTGTTCAAGGTCAACGTTCAACCTTCTTCTGTCCACATTGCCAAAAGTAGAATTTAAAGAACGCTTGTTTAGTGTTTGTTAACGTAAGAATATACTGCTTCTGGAACGAATTTTGAGATATCACCTTTATGTATGATAACTTCTCTAACTAAAGTTGATGAGATAAATGAAACAGAAGCATTTGTGGGTAGCATTACTATTTCCATATTAGGCATTGCGATCCTATACATACCAGCTAGTTGCGTTTCATAGTCATAGTCTGCCACGGTTCTAACACCTCTTACTAGAATATTGGCATTTTTCTCTTTTAAAAAATCTACAAGCATGCCACTAAAACCAGTTACAGAGACGTTTGAAAGATCTTTAGTTGATTCTCGGCACAATAAAACACGTGTATCTAAATCAAATAATGTATGCTTTGAAGGGCTTTTAGCTACAGCAATAATGACTTTATCAAAGATTTTTGATGCTCTTTTTATAATATCTAAATGACCTAAGGTTAATGGATCAAAGGTACCTGGAAAAACAGCTAAAGTCTGCATGATTTAAATCCCATATTTTTCACAAGCTTTGTTAAAAGCACTAATTACATCGCCAACTTGAATTTGTTGCATTGCATTCTCATCATGAACGCGATATCTCCAGCCAGGTGTTTTACCTTGAAGTTCTTTGGTTGCAACTTGTTTGTAAACACTTACCTCAATATCACGATAGTTCCATGCACCAACTCTGTCGGGATTATGGATAGCAAATAAACCGATAACAGGTACTTTTTGTGAGGAAGCTAAGTGCATAGCAGCACTATCTGGAGATAACACTAATGATGTTTTGCTGATTACAGCTGCGAGGATTCTAAGTGAGGTCTTTCCGCAAAGATTTACACATTTATCATTGGTATTTTTATTGATTGATTCACATAAGCTCTTTTCATATTCAGAATTAGAGCCTAATAAGATGACATGAAAACCTTTGCTAAGAGCAAACTTGGCAAGTTTTGAATAACCTTCAACTGTCCAGTTCTTTGCCTTTTTAGCTGAAGCTGGGGCTATTGCAAATACCTTCTTGTTCCCACTGTTGATAAGTTTGTCGGCTGTAGCTAATTCGCTGTCGGATAGTTTGTAATTCCAGCTAGGTTGCAAATCGTCAAATCCAGCTTGTTTTGCAAATGCTAGAAATCCTGCTAATACATGAGGATTTGTTGGAGACTTTACTTGTCTGTTAATAAAAAGTAATTGTCCTTCTCTTCTGCGTTGAGCATCATAACCGTACTTCAATTTAGCTTTAATGAATAAAGAGAGTACAGATGACTTTATAGATGTTTGTAAATTGAATAGAGCATTGAACTTAGTAGTTTTTAAGTTCTTATAAAGCTGGTAACCAGCTTTTAGAACACCTAACTTTTTTATGTCGACAGTGTCCATTGGAATTAATGGTTGACCATTCTCATCAATAAATAGAGATGAGAATCTTTTATCGACAACAAAGTGCACATCAAGATCTTTATAAGTTTCATGTAAAGCATTTGCTAAGCCAAAAGCATTGATACAGTCACCTAATGCTGAGAGTCTTAAAACGCAAACAGATTTAATTGGATTTATCATAATGCTCCTAAATTTACTATCATAATTGTAGCATTATTACTTGTCTCATTCTAAGATAGCACTTATCTTAGGACAGATAGTCAATAATTGAATTATAGGAATATGGTAGTGGCTACCCTTAGTAAAGAACAGTTCAAAGAAGTAACCTATTTAGTGGAAAGTACATTAAGTGGTGTTCAACAAAATTCAAAAAGTAACTACTATGCTAGCTTTTTTGATAGAGACTCTATTCAACAAGACAGTAAGACAATTAGCTGCTCCGGTAGAGGTCAGACTCTTTTATTTAGCAAAGATAGAAGAGATCTTGTGCTAAGACATTACAGACGAGGCGGCTTCTTTGGAAAACTTGTAAAAGATAGCTTCTTTATTTTTGAAAAAAATGCGCATAGAGCATTTGATGAATTTAAGCTTCTAGAGTATATGCTATCAAAAGGTCTTCCTGTACCCAAGCCAGTAATAGCAAGAGAAATAAAAGGCTTTTTCTCTGTTACTCAGGATATAGTCATTGAAAGATTAAATGGATACAAAGATCTGTCCTACGTAATTTCTAAAAGAGAACTGACAGAGACAGAATATACAAATATTGGTAAAACTATTTC
>ERZ1034842.367-NODE-367-length-19636-cov-42.548031_pt1 | contig 19636 bp, 20 predicted proteins | sample MGYA00520634_ERZ1034842 | MGnify/ENA primary metagenome ERZ1034842 (study PRJEB33766, sample SAMN09781734) | gut metagenome | biome: gut microbiome | host: Homo sapiens | place: Madagascar | study: EMG produced TPA metagenomics assembly of the PRJNA485056 data... | reverse complement strand
ATTTCGTAACACCTGAACAATATCAAAGAGGTGTTGGAAAAATAAAAAATTATGTAGATAATAATTCTAATAATTTAAATGAATCATTAATTTTATTGAAAGCAGAATCGGATTTATCTTTTTATGGTCAACCAAATAGTGATTATTTTAAATATGAATTAGTTAAAGGGAGTTTAAAAAATAACTATATTTACTCAGATCCATCTTATAAAAGGGGAATTACTAATGGTATTCTTTATTCTTTTAATTTTAATAGTAGTAAATTATTAAATAATCAAAATATACTATTTTTTATTGTAGAATATATAATAAATAAAAAGAAATATAGAGATTTTTCTTATCAACATTCTCAAGATTTAATATCAACTAGTATAAGAGATAAAGAAAACAATGTATATATTACTTTACAAGTAAGAAGAAATCAAGAAGTCGCTTCTAACGGAACTTTGACAAAAAAAGAAAAATCATCTGTCTTAGAAGTGATTATTTGGGATGAAACAAAATATACAGGTAATGTTAATTTATTGAATAATTTAAATTTATTAGTCTATACAAAAACTATAAATTTTTTACCTTTATCTAATAATAATGGTTTAGATTTTAAACCAACGTTAGATTGTGATCCAGCAACTAAAAAATATGTAGATGATACAGCTAATATTTTAGTAAAGAAAGATACTAATAAATATATCTTAATATGTAATGATTATACTTTAATTATTAAGAAAGATAGTATAACTGATATAGCTGATGCTACTATAACAATTGACAATTTAACTGGACAATTTGGTACATTAGTAGCTAATGATAACGGAACTTATTCATATACTCTTAATACTATAATGACTGATGTTGAAACATTTATATTTAAAGTAAATAATGTTGAACAAAAATTAGTTATAGTTCCTTATAAAGAAATGATTTATGATGATAAAAATGCTGGAATAACTTATGAAGGAAATTGGTATGAAGATACTAATGATAAATATTATAAAAAATCTTCTCATTATTCAAAAGGAAGTGATAATAGTGTATCAAAATTATCATTTATATTTACTGGTACAGCTGTTAGATTCATAGGAATGACATCAAAAGCTTTAGGACAAAATAATATTAGAAGTCAAATATTTATTGTGAATTCTGATGGAAGTGTCGGAACTACTGCATCATATACATCAGTTAGTGATAATAAAATAAGTTCAACTGATGATATATTATATAATACTTCTTTAGTATATAATAATATAGATAATAAATTTGGATATGGTAAATATAAATCCGTTTTAACTTCTGGAAAAGGAAGTAGTAGTTATGTAGACAGAATTATTGTTTATAATACTATACAAAAATTAAACGATTCGATAGAATCATTATATAATCAAAAAGAAGCTGCTCCTACTGTATTAAGAACTGATATCCCTAATACAAAATTTGAGCCTAAAGAACTTTATGATCCAGCAACAAAATATTATGTAGATAAAACAGTTGCTGCAGGAAAAACTGCTATGTGTACTGATGAAGAAGTAGATAATATGCTTAACGAAGTTTTAGGAGGTGATTATAGTGGCAACTAATAATGCTGTTAGTTTTAATCAACTGAAGAAAAGTGTATTTAATATGAAGAATTATATAAATTATAATGCTAACAATCCATATGCAGTTAAAACATTATTAGATGAAACTATAGCAATAGATGCTAATTGTAATATAACTAATAATGGAAATGCAATATCAATTTATAAAAATGAATCTGAAGATGGATATAGTTGCTATTTTTGCTGGAATAAAACAAATACACCAATTGATGTTAATGAAGAATTTATATCTATGAAAATTTATATAAACGACAAATTAATATATAATCAAGTTCCAAAGCATATAACAAGTGGAATTGCATTATCAACAAATTCAATTATTGATAAATATTTAGATAAAGATACTAATGTAATTAAATTCGTTTCCTTATCAATGTATCATAATAAAAAAGTATATTATGATGAAAATGGTAAGTATCATAGTGATGATGAAGAAAATACGCAATCATATAAAGCTATAGTATCAATAAAGAAAGGACAACAAAATCCTGGTACTGTTAGAATTGTAGGTGAATTTCTTACTGAAAATAAAAATTATCCAGGAATAAATTGTTTTAAAAGTGATACGTATGGATCATTAACATATGCTAGTAATATAGATGATACTGGAGTAGGAAGTATAAATTTTTCAAATGATCCAAGTCCAGATTATACAATTATTATACCTTGCTCTAGTATGAATAATTCATTTAAAAATACATGTTCTAGTGGATTTATTTTAGGCTCTGCAAATAAATTAAATGGAATAAATTATTATAGTATATTAGGATTTAATAATACTATAGAAAGAAAAGTAAATGCAAGTTATAATGAATCATTTGTAAATATTATAGGTCAATATAATACTTATAAAGCAGATGCTAGTACAGTTAATTATAAACCAGTATCTATAATAGGAAACTATATAAATGCTTGTAATTCAGGTTTATATATTGGTATGGCTGGTACATTTGAAAAAGATGATATAATGGGTATTGCCGATGGAACTGCAAAAAAAGAAAAAATTATTTTTAGAGTAAAAAGAGATGGTAGAGTTAAAGCATCAGCACCAACTGAAAACGACGATTTAACTAATAAAAAATATGTTGATGATAAAGTAGCTGGAGTAGTTAATTCAGCACCAGAAACTTTAGATACATTACAAGAATTAGCTACAGCATTAGGAAATGATCCTAATTTTGCTACTACTGTAGTCACTCAAATAGGTAAAAAAGTTGATAAAGTTGAAGGTATGAGTTTAACTCATAATGATTTAACAAATGAATTAAAAGCTAATTATGATGCTGCTTATAATTATAGTCAAGTTAAGCATAGTTATAATGATTTAACTGATAAACCAACTATACCTAGTATAGATGGATTAGCTACAGAAACTTATGTAGATAGTAAAACTTCAATGGAAAATGTTATATATGAAGGTAATGGTACTGGACCTGATGTAGTTTCAGATTATTGGACTGGATGCCCAGTTGTTAGTGGAAATGGATGTTGGGTAATAAATAAACAAATAGAATTTGATTCATCAAAACCTAATCCATATTATTTACTATGTGATACTACTTTATATTCTCCAGAAAATTCAACATTTGATGCAGCAAATAGTGCATGGATATATCCTAAAGTTCCTAATAGAGGTACTATATTCATATGTAATAAATATAATGGTGAAAATAAATTAGTATTACCGTGGGATGATGTAAATTCTCCAACAAAAATGAAGTTATATACTAAAACAGAATTAGCTACTGCGATATCTGATGGTGATTTAGAAGCAACTTCAGATGAAGTTAAAGCTATGCTTATAAATGTTTTAGGAGGTGATTATAGTGGCAAAAAAAATTAATTTAGAAGAGCTACAACAAACTGTAGAAACATTAAAAAATTATATGGATGCAAAAATTGATGATAGAATGAATAAATTAAATATAAAAACTACAACTCAATCAGAATATGATTCTTTAGAAAGTAAAGATCCTAACACTTTATATTTAATTACCGATTAAAATATTATAAGAAGGGAGAATTTTTATGACTATAATGAAAATTAAGCCTTCTGGATATGATGCTGGTGCATGGGATAGTAAAGCATATCCCATGGAAAATGCTTATGATGATGATTTGACAACTGTTGCAAGATGTACTTTAAGAAGAATTAGTGGTGAAAAAAAATGTAAATATAATTTTTCTTTACCAGAACTTCCAGAAGGATCAATTATAAATAAAGTAAATTTACGTTTACTTTTAAAATGTGCAAATAGTAATTCAACAGGAGCTTGTTTTTTAGCTATAAGATTAAACGATACTGCTTTAACATTAAAAGAAATACATTTACAATTTGTAAATGATGGTATTGATTATAGTATACCTCTTAGTGAAGAGCAATATAAAAGTTTAAATAGTTTAAGTTTTGTTGGTAGATATAATACAATAACGTTTGTTTGTTATGCTTATATATTTGATATGTATATTGAATTAGATTATACAGATTTGAATGAAACTATGTTATCTAATGATAGTGAAATCTGGATAGCTAAAGGAGAAAATCATGTTATTAATGTAAATGCATATCCAAGAACATCTATAAATTGGACTTCAGATAAATCTGATATAGTTAAATTAGTACCAACTGATAATGGATTTTCATGTAATGTTATTGCTAAAAAAATTGGAAGCTGTAATATTACTGCAACACATATTAATAATCCAAATTGTACTAAAACTTTTTCTGTTAATGTTAATGAAATAGTAGAAGATATTTCTTTTAATTTAAATTCAGGTGCTAATAATATAAAAGCAATGTCAATAGGAGAAAATAAAATAAAAAAAATATATTTAGGGGATAAAAAATTATTTACAACAAGTAATCCTCGTATACCACATACTAATTTTGTTTTCAAAAATATTACACAAGATTTGACTATGAATTTATATACAAGATTAATACCAGAAAAATATATTAATGGTATATTATGCCGTGTTAAAACTTATATAGATACAGCAGGACATTTAGCTGGTGCTCTTAGAACCACTAACGATTCTAGTGGTATTACTGGTGATGATAGTTCAGCAACTTATGATTTTATTCCAGTATTTCCTGGAGAAGATATAATAATAGATATGCCAACTACAAAATATGGAATAGGATTAGTTGGATATAATGAAAATAAAGATTATTATCAAACTTGGTTTGGACCAGATAATGGATGGGCAAATTATGATAAATATACAGATGCTGATATTGAGAAATATAATAATATGACTTGTACTATACCAACAGAAGGAGTTAAATATATTAGATGGTGTATGGATTCTTTTGATACTGATAAATATTATTTTAGAAGATATAGTGCTCAAGTTATTGATGCTATTGCTTATCCATTAAATAGTACAGAGAATAATGAAATACATTATGAATCTTTAGATGAAAGTATAGCAGTAATCGAAAATAATAATAGAATTAGAGCAAAATCTGCTGGTTCATGTATTATAAAAGTCACATGTGGGACAATAACTACAAATATAAATTTAACAATAAATGACAATAGTAGTGATTTTGTAACTTATACAAATCAATCAGACGGTAATGATAATAATGGTACAGAAGAAACACCACAATAATATAATTAAAATTAATATACTCCTTAACATTATAATAACAAATAATGTTAAGGAGGTTTTATAATGGGGATATTCAATAAGAAAAAAGAGAAAGGTGAAGATATAAAAACTGTAAAAATAGATGAACATAAATGGATAACTGAAGAAGAAGCATGTGAAATGATAAATAATCTAAAAGAATATTGTAATGAACAATTTGTTACTAAACAAGAATTAGATAATAAAATTCATAATTTAAATAAAGATCCATATGTTCCTAAAAAAGTAGATAAAATTATATCAAACGAAACTAGAAAACTTATGTTTAGAGAAGATCAATTAAATCTATTAATAGAACAAGCAAAAGATTATATTAATATACATTATGTTACTAAGGTACAATTTAATGAAGAATTGAAAAATAAAGAAGAATCGTGTTCTTGTGGTGGAAAATGTAAATGTGCTGATAAAACAGAAATAAATATAAATGAAGCAGTTTCATTATATAAAAAATATGCAGATGATTTAGTAAAAAATTCCAATAACATTTCAAGAGATACTACAAATAAATAATAATTTGTAGTAACAATATATTAATAGTGGATTGGTAACCTACTATTAACAATAATCATGAATTAGTCATTATTCCAATGGTTTTTCTTATAATAAGATTTGTAGGAGAAAGCTTATTATAAAAAGTAATGTTTATTCTTACTCACACTGAGCGATAGGGAGTTTTCCCTATCGCTCTCCTTTTTTTGAAAACAATATGATAAGATGATATAATATATTATCATACAAGTTTTCAAATTTAAAAGGAGGAATTTAAAATGGCTACAAATTTTAATAAACACTCATTATTAGTAGAAGGTGGTTTGAAATTATCAGCACCTAATATACCTACTGATATGCGTACAAGAATTGAAACAATAGCTGACGTTGCAGACATACCACTTCCATTCGTTGGTATGTTATTTTATGTATTAGATGAAGGTAAATACTATATAGTAAAAACTTTAAAATCTAAAACTGTTGCAGGAATAGAAGTAAAAGATGCTGTTGTTGATAAATATGAACTTTTTGTTTCAGGTTCAGAAGGTGAAAAAGGTGCAGATGGTAAATCTGCTTACCAAATAGCTGTTGAAAAAGGATTTGACGGTGATGAAACAGCATGGTTAGCATCATTAAAAGGTGAACCAGGACCACAAGGTATACAAGGTGAAGCTGGACCTCAAGGTATACAAGGTATACAAGGACCTGTAGGTGAAACTGGACCTCAAGGTATACAAGGTGAACAAGGACCTCAAGGTATACAAGGTGAAGCTGGACCTAAAGGTGACCCAGGTGAAGCAGGACCTAAAGGTGATGCAGGTGAAAAAGGTGATGCATTTAAATATACTGACTTTACACCTGAACAATTAGAAGGATTAAAAGGACCTAAAGGTGACCAAGGACCTCAAGGTATACAAGGTGAAGCTGGACCTCAAGGACCACAAGGTATACAAGGTGAACAAGGACCTCAAGGTATACAAGGTGAAAAAGGTGCAGATGGTACTTCTGTTAATATAGAAGGTTCTGTTGCTGATGTCGATGCTTTAGCTACTTTAGAAAATGTTAAAAAAGGTGACGGTTATATAGTTGAAACTAATGGTCATTTACATGTTTATAATGGAACTGCTTTCGTAGATGCTGGTTCTATAAAAGGACCTAAAGGAGATAAAGGTGAACAAGGTGAAGCAGGACCTAAAGGTGAACAAGGTGAAGCTGGACCTCAAGGACCACAAGGTATACAAGGTGAAAAAGGTATACAAGGTGAAGCAGGACCTAAAGGTGATGCAGGTGAAAAAGGCGATGATGGTAAATCAGCTTATCAAATAGCAGTTGAAAAAGGATTTGAAGGAGATGAAACTGCTTGGTTAGCTTCTCTTAAAGGAGCAAAAGGTGATGTAGGTGAAACTGGACCACAAGGACCACAAGGTTTACAAGGTGAAGTTGGACCTGCAGGAGCTCAAGGTTTACAAGGTGAAGCAGGACCTAAAGGTGAACAAGGTATACAAGGACCACAAGGTATACAAGGTGAACAAGGACCTAAAGGTGATGCATTTAAATATACTGATTTTACACCTGAACAATTAGAAGGATTAAAAGGACCTAAAGGTGATGCAGGTGAAGCTGGACCTAAAGGAGATGCTGGTGTAGATGGTAAATCTGCTTACCAAATAGCAGTTGAAAAAGGATTTGAAGGAGATGAAACTGCTTGGTTAGCATCATTAAAAGGTGCTAAAGGTGATGCTGGTGAACAAGGACCTCAAGGTATACAAGGTGAAAAAGGTGCAGATGGTACTTCTGTTAATATAGAAGGTTCTGTTGCTGATGCTGATGCTTTAGCTACTTTAGAAAATGTTAAAAAAGGTGATGGTTATATAGTTGAAGCTACAGGACATTTACATGTTTATAATGGAACTACTTTCGTAGATGCTGGTGAAATAAGAGGACCACAAGGTATACAAGGTGAAGCAGGACCTAAAGGTGACCCAGGTGAACAAGGACCTCAAGGTATACAAGGTAAACAAGGTGACGTTGGACCTCAAGGACCTCAAGGTATACAAGGTGAAGCTGGACCTAAAGGAGATGCTGGTGAAGTTGGACCTAAAGGTGACCCAGGTGAAGCAGGACCACAAGGTATACAAGGTGAAAAAGGTGACGCGTTTAAATATACTGACTTTACACCTGAACAATTAGAAGGATTAAAAGGACCTAAAGGTGAAGCTGGACCTCAAGGACCACAAGGTATACAAGGACCTCAAGGTTTACAAGGTGAAGCAGGACCTAAAGGTGACGCATTTAAATATACTGATTTTACACAAGAACAATTAGAAGGATTAAAAGGACCTAAAGGTGATGCTGGTGAAGCTGGACCTAAAGGTGATGCTGGTGAAAAAGGTGAAAATGGTGCAGATGGTAAATCAGCTTATCAAATAGCAGTTGAAAAAGGATTTGACGGTGATGAAACAGCATGGTTAGCATCATTAAAAGGTGCTAAAGGTGAACAAGGACCTCAAGGTATACAAGGTGAAAAAGGTGCAGATGGTACTTCTGTTAATATAGTAGGTTCTGTTGCAAGTTCTACAGAATTAACAACTATAGAAGGTGTTGAAAAAGGTCAAGGTTATATAACTACAGATGATGGGCATTTACATGTTTATAACGGAACTGCCTTTATAGATGTTGGTGAAATAAGAGGACCTCAAGGTGAAAAAGGACCTAAAGGTGACCAAGGTGAAGCAGGACCTAAAGGTGAACAAGGTATACAAGGACCTCAAGGTATACAAGGTGAAAAAGGTGAAGATGGTGCTAAAGGAGACGCATTTAAATATACTGACTTTACACCTGAACAATTAGAAGGATTAAAAGGACCTAAAGGTGATGTAGGTGAAGCAGGACCTAAAGGTGATCCAGGTGAAGCTGGACCTCAAGGACCTCAAGGTATACAAGGTGAAAAAGGTGAAGCATTTAAATATACTGATTTCACATCTGAACAATTAGAAGGATTAAAAGGACCTAAAGGTGACAAAGGTGACGCATTTAAATATACTGACTTTACAGAAGAACAATTAGAAGGATTAAAAGGACCTAAAGGTGAAGCTGGTGAAACTGGACCACAAGGACCTCAAGGTATACAAGGTGAAAAAGGTTTACAAGGTGAAGCTGGACCTACAGGACCACAAGGTATACAAGGTGAAGCAGGACCTAAAGGTGACCCAGGTGAAGCAGGACCTAAAGGTGATGTAGGTGAAACTGGACCTAAAGGTGCAGATGGTGCTAAAGGTGCTGATGCTCCTACTATAACTACAATGACTATAAATGAAAATAATCATTTAGTAGTTACTTTATCTGATAGTACTACAATAGATGCTGGTGCTATGCCTGCAGGAAGTGGTAGTGGTGGAACTAGTGAAGTAACAGCTAAACAATTCCAAGAATTACAAGCTAAAGTTGAAAAACAATCTAAAGTTTCTGTTCCTGGTTTCTTAATGGACTTTGGTCTTCCAGGCATAGATTATGAATGGTTATACTGTGCCCCTCAAACAATACAAGGTGCTGCTACTCCATTTACAAGAGAAGTTGCCCCTAAATTATGGGCAGAATTCGATGCTGATTTTGCAAAATATGGTGAAGATGGATCTGATGAATGGTATGCATGGCAAACAACTGAAGATAGATATAGATTATATTGTATAGCAGGTAAAACAGAATCTATCGTTCATGGTCAAGATTCTTTCTTATTCGTAACAGGTCATCAAGTACAAACTAAATTTGGTACATCATTCCCAATGTGTGCTAAAAACTTAAAAGGATGGAATTGGGATCCAACATCAGGAAATCCACCTGAAACTGAAGGTAGTACAACTGTTGAAGGTGTTTTTGTAATATTAAAGAGAATACCTACTTCAAAAGTATTAAATCCTGCTAATAAATCTTGGGGAGATTTTACTTTCTCTATAGAAATGTAATTTATAATATTGCTATATAAGGAGGTGAGAATATGGCTCTTACTGACGAACAGGTTTTACAACAATTGACTGTATTAACAGAAAAAACATCAGATAATGCTAGTATGACATATACAAAATCAGCTAGAACTAATAAAGGACTAAACCCTGAAAAATTTTCAAGTCATAATTCAAAAATAGTAAATGCCATAAATTTACTATATAGTGATTCTTTAAAAATACAAGCAGATGCTGCAACATCAACTCAAATGATTAATGATGTAATGGGATCTACAAGCGTTGCTGAAAATCAAACAGTATGGAATTCTGTTGTTGAGATATTATCAAATATTAAACCCTCATATAACAACATGATATATGCTTCTAAAGCTATTCTTACTGGTGAAGCAATATCTCAAATACTTCAAGTATCTAAAGAAGATAAAGGTAAACTTTTATCTATAGATTTAGATGAAGAAAATAGGGTTATAATAAAAACAGTACCAGCTGGTTCTGGTGGAAGTATAACTTCATTGGATGCCTCATCAGTAACATATTCTAATACCAATATAACTTCACTTACAAACGTTAAAGAAGCTATCGATTATATGTTAACAAATAATGTATCTGAAATAAATTGGGAAAATATTAAAAATAAACCTGATTTAGCAGATGGGTTAGGATTAACCGATACTGCTTTAGTGTTAAAATCTGGAGAAAAAGATATGTCTACTGTTGAATTAATGAATGAAACTGACGTGACAGAAATAGTAAGTACGTTATAATAATCTGATTATACTCCCCATTAATGATACAACAATATCTTAATGGGGATTTTTTATAAATCTTTAATTAAAAAAATATAAGGAGTGAATTAAACAATGAGTAAATTAGTTGACAAAACAAAATTACAAAAATTAGCTCAAGCATTAGATACTAGAGCAAAAAATGCTGTTGAAGCTGAACAAACCAGAGCAACTGGTGTTGAACAAGGTTTACAAACTTCAATAAACGCTATTAATAATGAAACTACTGGTATATTAGCTAAAGCTAAAGAATATGCTGATGGTTTAAACGGAACATCTAATGGTGAAATAGAAAAATTAAAAACTAAAGATACTGAATTACAAAATGCTATTGAAGCAGAAGCTACTGCTAGAACTAATGCTATAAACAAATTAAACGGAACTGCTGAAACTGAAGGTTCCGTAGCTAAATCTATAAAAGATGCATTAGATCCTGTTAAAGCTGATGTATCTAAAAATAAAGCAAATATAACAGCTAACACAGAAGCTTTAACTACTGAAGAAGCTAGAGCAAAAGCTGCAGAACAAGCTAATGCTACTGCAATAGCTAAATTAAATGGATTAGATACGGTAGAAGGTTCTGTAGCTAAATCTATAAAAGATGCATTAGATCCTGTTAAAGCTAATGTTACTTCAAATGGAGAAGCTATAACTGCATTACAAGGTAAAGTAACTGCAAATACTAAAGCTATAACAGATGGTGATGCTGCTACATTAACTTCTGCAAAAAAATATGCAGATAAAGCTATAAGTGATTTAATTGATAGTGCTCCAGAAGATAGAAATACATTAAATAAATTATCTGAAGCTATAAAAGCTAATAAAGATGTATATGATGGATATGTAACTACAGTTAATGCTCAATTAGCTAAAAAAGTTGATAAAGTTGAAGGTAGTAGATTAATAACTGAAGATGAAGCTAAAAAATTTGCTGCTAAAGCAGAAACATCTGATGTTTCTGATGCTTTAGCTTCTGCTAAACAATTTACTACTGATGAAGTAGCTAAAGTTAATAGTGCTAATAATGCTGTAACTCAAAGAGTTACTAAATTAGAAGGTGTTGTTGGTAAAGCTGCTGAAGGAGAAAATGCTGCTACAGGATTAGTTAAAAATGTAGCTGACTTACAAGCTAAGAATAAATCTCAAGATACAGCTATAGAAGGAGCTCAATCTACTGCAGATAATGCAGTTGCTGCTGCGGCTGCTGCTCAAAAACAAGCAGATAAAGGTGTTACTGACGCTGCTGCTGCTAAAAAACAAGCAGATAAAGGTGTCGCTGACGCTGCTGCTGCTCAAACAGATGTAGATGCATTAAAGGCTCAATTAGGTACTGGAGGAACTTCTGGTTTATCTAAAGACATAAAAGCTAATACAGATGCAATAGCTGCTATAAATAATGCAGAAACTGGTATATTAGCTACAAGTAAAAAATATACTGATGACAAAATAGGTGATGTAACTACTACAGTAAATGCTAATAAAAAAGCTATATCTACTGAAGAAGCTAGAGCAAAAGCTGCAGAAAAAGTTAATGCTGATGCAATAGCTAAATTAAACGGAACTGCTGAAACTGATGGTTCTGTAGCTAAATCTATAGCAGATGCTTTAGCAGATTATACTGATACTACTAATATGAAAGCATTTGTTGCTTCTGTAGTTAACACATTAGCATTGACTATGGAAGATGATAAAGTTAAATTAAAATTAGGTGGAGTTGACGGTGTTACTGTTACTGAAACTAGTTTAGATTTATGTACTGATGAAGACATAACTGAAATAATAACTAGTTTAGATGCCCCAGCAACTGCTTAATAAAAAGAATATGGTTAGACTTTTTAGTCTAACCATATTTGTTTAAAAAACAATTTAATAATAGTATCATAAGAAAGGAAGTGTTATCATGACTAATAATAGTAGATTGGTTGATAAAAAAAGTTTAGATACATTTGCAAAAGCTATTTATGGAGTAATAATGTCAGATATAACTACTAAATTAAATAATAAAGCAGATAAAAACCATAATCATAATACACTATATTACACAAAAACAGAAATAGATAATAGCTTAGATTCAATCAATAGTGAAATTAATACTATTAAACAAAAGAATCCAGTAACATTATACGTAGATGACAATAATGATGTCTGGGTAGATTGGTAAAACAATTTATTAATAATTATATTTTAAAGGAGTGATTTTAAATGGCAACAATTCCAACTGGTGCTAAGAAAATAGTAACTACTAATACGAATACTTATTTCTCAGCAAATAATATAACAATAGGTACAGCTATTCCTACAACAGGAACATATGCTAGTGGAGATATTATTATAAATTCAGCACCTAGTGATAGCGAAATAGGTTGGATATGTACAACAGGAGGAAAACCTGGTTCTTGGAAAGTAATTCAATCTGGTGTTGACGTTACTTCATTACCATGGAATTCTATAACGGGAAAACCAGCTACATTCCCAGCTACACTAGGAACTAAAGCAACCGATGCGTTTAGAGGTGATTATGGTAATACTGCATATACACATGCTAAATCAGCACATGCCCCATCAGATGCTCAAAAAAATAGTGATATAACAAAAGCAGAAATAGAAGCTAAATTAATAGGTGATATTTCAACACATAATCATGATACTAGATATTATACTGAAACTGAAGTTAATACTTTATTAGCTGGAAAATCTGATAGTGATCATGTTCATGGATGGGCTTCAATAACAGGAAAACCAACTACATTTCCAGCTACACTAGGAACTAAAGCAACAGATGCATTTAGAGGTGATTATGGTAATACTGCATATACACATGCAACATCAGCACATGCTCCAGCTAATGCACAAAAAAATAGTGATATAACAAAAGCTGAAATAGAAGCTAAATTAACTGGTGGTATCACATCACATAATCATGATAGTAGATATTATACTGAAACTGAAATTGATACTAAAGTTGATGATATCAATAGTAGACTTGGTAGTGTTTCTGGTAAATTACCTGTAACATTCTATAAAGATGATAAAGGAGATATTTGGTTTGTTTAATAAAGGAGTGTTTTAAAATGAAAAAAATAAACTGGAAATTAAGATTTAGTAATCCTATGTTTATAGGTCAATTAATACTATCTATAGTTTTACCTATATTATCATATGTAGGATTAACAGTACAAGATTTAACTACATGGGTAAAATTATTTGAAGTTATAGTTCAAGCAATATCAAATCCTTACTGTTTATTATTAGTAGTAGTATCAGTATATAATACTATAGTTGACCCTACTACTAAAGGATTAGGTGATAGTGAACATGCTTTAAATAAAACTGAATTATAAAAAAATAAATGGATGATAAGGAAAATTCCTTATCATCCATTTTGTTATAACTCTGTTATATTTATAAATTCAGCTTCATCTAAATCTTTTATTTTATTTGTATTTGATATAACATATCCATCATTAAATTTATAATTAACTGCTTTAAAAAATATTTTTAATACTTCTAATGCTCCAGTAAATTGATCTTCGGTATATTCTTGACCACCTACTAAATAAAACCAAGCATTTCTTTTTCTTTCTTTATAATTATCTATCATAGAATCATTTAATTTATATTTGCTATTATAAACTGCTTGTAATCTATCAACCATTGTTTTAAATGGTGCAGGTACACTATTGAAATATATAGGTGAAATAACAAATAAATTATCATATTCATTAAATAATTCATACATTCCTGTCATATCATCTGTATATTTACATCCTTTACTTCTAGCACATTTACCACAATCATCACAATAGTTCATATTTAAATCATAAACATTTATAAGTTTAATAACCGAATGATCTATATTTGATAATAATTGATACCCAACTTTAGCTGCTATTGAACTAGTAAATCCTGTGTCTTTAGGACTTGCTGTTATCATTAATATTTTTTTCTTTTCATCACTCATTACACATTCTCTCCTTTTTACTTATATTATATATAATTCTGTGCATTAATTCTTTGTTACTTTTCACAATTATACATATCATACAAGCATATTTATTGTGTTTTATTATTTTTATATTAGCTTTACCCATATCAGTAATTAATAATAAATTATAAAAATCCATAAAATCATCATATTGTATTTCAGTATTAAGAGTTACTGAATTCATTATTTCGGTTTTTCCTGATAATCCGAGTATATCTTCTAATTGATAAAACTCGATATCTATTATAGAATTTATTTGATATTCTTTAAAATCTAAACCTATTATTCTTTTTATTGATTTACAAATATCATTTGGTATTATCATATTAATCCTCCTATATAGCTATTTCTATATTTATATTTTCATAAGGTTCATAATCTACTATATTAAAATCATTTATTGTGAAATCATAAAAATTATCAGATTTAGGTTTAAATATTAATTTAGGTTGTTTATGACTTATAGATCTATCTATAAATTTTTCTGCTATTATCATATGTCTATCATAAATATGAATATTTTGTACAAATCTTACAAATTTTCCTGGTTTTAAACCACAATGATGAGCAACCATCATCATTAATGCTACATATTGAACATTATTAATATTATATGCTGCAATAACATCATTTGATCTTTGTATTAAAGTACAATCTAAATATCCATTTCTAACACTCCATAAAGTTTGGAAAGCACAAGGATTTAATCCTATAGTATCTTCTATAAATTCTTCTTCTTGCCATAATGATATTATATGTCGTCTACCATAAGGATTGTTTTTTATATCATTTAATAATTTATTCATCAAATCAAAACGTTTAACTGTATGACCATATCTATATCCTATAGTATTATCTCCTACATTCCAATCATCCCACCAATTTATACCATATTTATTTCTAGCTACATCTAAATCATTAGATTGTTCTTGATATATCCAAAACATTTCTCGTATTCCAGTTTTCCATGCTGTTGGTTTTATTGTTGTTATAGGAAATTCATTTTTAGATATATCATATTCTTCCATATATTGTGTTGTAAATTTAGAATAGGCAGGTGTTCCATCTGCCCATTTTGGTCTAGGATTTTCATCCCATACTCCATTCGATAATATATTGCATATTGCTGATATAAATTGTTTATCAGCTTTATTCATTGTAAAATTATTATTCATCACACTACCTCCAATTATTATTTATCATCAGGTTTAGTCATATTTTTAATTGATCCATCTTCATTATAGTCTATAATATTTCCTTTATTGTCAATATATCTTTTAACAATATCACTGTTTTGATAATATTCCATACTATAAGATATTCCATTTGTTCTATCTCTATGTCTTTTAACTTTACCATTTTCATAATAATCATATTCCATGCCCATGCTATCTTCAGTATGTTTTATATGTTCAGTATCACCATGGTAAGTAAAAGTTTTAGTATAACCACCATCTACTTGCATTCTTGTTATTCTATTTAAGTCATCAAATTCAAAATAATGTGTTTCTTGTCTAGCTTGTGTATTTATTACTTTTTCTATTATATTTCCTCTATCATCATATTTGAATTTCATTTCATTTCCTTGGTTATCATAATCTCTTACCACTTTTCCATTTACAATTTCTCTATCAGATTCATAACCATCTTCTCTTTTATAATGCTTTAAAATATCATCATAATATTCATAAGAACAAACAAATTTCTTTGTTCCATCCTGTTTTATTCTGTATATTTCTAGTGGTCTATCTCTTTCATCCATTTTATATTCATAGTCAAAACCACCTATTGTTTTATTTACTATTTTACACATTTTTTATTTACCCCCAATATACATATAATTTTGAATAAGATATATCATTTTTGTATTTTTTATAATATCCATTATTCAATACTCGTATTATTCCGTTATTTGTTATTATTCTGATCATTACTTACCTCCTCATTATAAAAACACCAATCATTTGCTAATATATCTTCTTGAGTTAATAATACTATTTTGAATTCATCAGAAATATTATCATTTCCATATATAATAACTTTATCCATTTTGGATAATCTATCTGAAAAATAATTTGGTACACGTTTATTTAATTTTTCTTTATAAGCATCGATATATTTTTTTTCTGTAGATATAGTTATATATGCTTTTTTATTAGTCCAAATATTTCTACAAACATTATATCCTCTCTTCATATATTCCAATGCTTTATAAAAATCAAATGTGTTTTTTCCTCCTAATATAGGAGTATTTTCGTTAGTCGCAATTATCCATTCATCAGATAATATATTACGTAATGTGTAATCTACTGCAGTAGTAGTTCTTATATCCATTATAGTAGTATCATCTTTAAGATGCATCATTATAGTTTCTTTATCATCATCCCAAGACCAATATCCTCCCCATGAAGGTAATTTTATATAAAAACCTTTTTTTAATAAATCATATGCTTCTTTAAATTTCATTTTTTTATTTCCTCCTATTTATTTAAATGTTATTAATGTACATATTACACAAAATAGATAAAATAACCCGACCAATATTGCTGGTAATAATACAAAAAACCATGACCAAGTTATAATACCTATTAATTTTAATACTATTAAAACTAAAGTTAATGCACTACAAAATCCCATATTCTATACCCCCTTATTTTTATTTACTATTTTGTTATGTTCCTAATAAAAAAATAAGGAGTGAGAAAACCTCACTCCTTATTCTTATTAATCTATCATTATACTTCCATTTTCATATAGATCTTCTAATCTATCTTTTATATCATCTAAAGTTATTGGATGATTACAATATATTTCAATTACAGCACCATGTGAAGTAAATAATTCATCAGTTACTTCTAACATTAAATTACAATTTATTCCTGCATCTTGATATGCTAATAATGTGTTATTAAAAACATCCACAATTCTTGTTCCTAATGAATTTGTGTCTGTTGTTATTGCTTGTCTGATTTCAGTCATATCTTCTTCTAATAAATATTCATTTTTCATAGGAACATGAATAGTTACGAAATTATTTATTTTATCATAATCCATATACATGCTATTATCCATATCATATTCGTCAATAACTCTTCCTGATAAAACTTCAGTAAAATAATTTATATCAGAACTATCTACATCTGACATATCTATTGTACTTTGTTGAGTGTTATTTGTAGAAGAACACCCTACAAGAATACCAATTACTAATACCACAATACTCATTAAGCTTATTATTTTTTTCATATTTTTTACCTCCATTATTTTATAAATTTGATTTTAATAAATCTTTTAATTCATCATTGGTTATTTCTTTTTTACTAAAAATTTGTATAATATTATCATTATTTTCTTTATTATAAATTGTAAGATATACTGTACATTTACATAAAGGATTTATTGCATGAATATTTTCTTCAGTATCATTATAAAATTTTACTATTTTCTTTATCATTTTATCATCTTTATATATTTTCTTTTTTAAATCTACTGCATTTATATTTGATGATAATGGAATATCCACAAATACATAATGGTGATCGGAATCTGTATTCACATTTAAATCAGGTATTTTTGTATAATTTCTAAGATTGTCTTCAATATTTGATACTGATTTTTCTACGTCTACATGTAGAGTAAAACCATTATTATTTGGTTCTTTTGAACTACAACCAACTAATCCTACTACGACTAGTATAACACAAATTAAACTTATTGTTTTTTTAAGCATAATATATTACCTCCATTATTTTATTAGTCAAATTCGATTTCATCTAAATGTTTCCAGGTATCTGGTGTTTCTGAAAATATACAACCTCCAAATATTTCTTCAACAATACAACCTTTACAATCAGGATGTTCAATACATTCCTGTCTTAAATCACGAAATTCATCTAATAATTTATCTTTTTCCATTTCAAACAACCTCCTTTTAAGAAATTGTTTTTTCTATTCCTTTACTTTTACTATTATATTATAAGTTGTATTTTTTCCGTTCATTATATTATCGACTATTGATTGAAATGCTTTTTTAGTTTTATTATCAAGTTCTTTTTGATTTTCATTTTCTTTTATTTTCTTTTTAGCTTCCACAGGTATTTCTTGCATTAATTGTTTACCTGCTTTACCATCCATTGTTTCTTTTTTGCCTATTGATTGACATAATACTTTAAGTCTACCAAAGAATGAAATATCACTATGTTTTTCATCAAATTTAAAAGAACCTTCTTTTATTTTAACACTTCTATCATTCAACACAGGCTTATCTAATGTTATTATAACATCATTACCTTTTATATCTAATGTGGCTTTAGATAAATCTGTTATATAATCATATTGAATAGTAGCTTTGCCTACTTTAGTAATTACAGCTTTTCCTTCCATTACGGAACCTAGAAAACCTGGTGTGATTATTGTAACAGGAACGTTTTCAATATAATTTATTTTATGTTCAACATCAATATCATTTTCTAATACGATTAATTTTCCTGTTAATGCAGTCTTTAATGATTTTTCAACTAATCTATTATCATTTACAACAACAGCTTGTTTCTTTTCTACATTAGAATCCTCTGTTATTATTTTTTCAGGTAATTTCATCTTATTTAAATCATTGACTTTTTTATTATAATATACAAAACCACTACCACAAACAATAACTATTATACTTCCTATTATTAAAACTTTTTTAATACCTAATCTCATTTATCATACCCCCTAAAAAATAAGGATTAGTGGTATAACATACACCACTAATCCTGTTTAATATAAATTAGCTCATTAATATTCTTCCGAATAAGTTATTTTGTAATCTACTGTGTAGTTCATCGACTTTAGAATTTTCTTTTTGTGATTCTAAGTTATCTTCTTTAGAAGTTTCTGTTGTTGATTCTTGATTATCATTAACGTTTTTTTGTTCTTCAACTACAGGTTTTTCTTCTTTAGAAGATTCATTTGATTTATCTTGAACTGTTTGTTTTACTTCTGATTTATCTTCTTTAGAAGTTTCTTTTTGTTCTTTATCTTCATTAGAAGATTCTGTTGTTTCTTCTTGTTTGTCAACTGTTGTTTTTTCTTTTTGAGTATTTTCTTCTTGTACCTTGTTGTCTTCTTTAGAAGATTCATTTGATTTATCTTGAACTGTTTGTTTTACTTCTGATT
>ERZ1034842.365-NODE-365-length-19825-cov-43.561356_pt1 | contig 19825 bp, 4 predicted proteins | sample MGYA00520634_ERZ1034842 | MGnify/ENA primary metagenome ERZ1034842 (study PRJEB33766, sample SAMN09781734) | gut metagenome | biome: gut microbiome | host: Homo sapiens | place: Madagascar | study: EMG produced TPA metagenomics assembly of the PRJNA485056 data set... | reverse complement strand
TTATTATATTGTTATTATGTATATAAAATTATACGCACAATAACTTTATTTCACTATTATAATATATAATTGAAAATACTATCTTTTACATTTGTTTAATTATATATAAAAAACAATTAACTAAGTGGAATAATTAAATCTTAAAGAAAGGAATGATAATTATGGCTGATACTAAAAGACATAATATACGTGAGAGAGTTAAAAAAGGACCTATAAATTCACAATGGTTTAATAATGTAGCTAAAAGTATGGGATTTATATCTATGGATATTGCTAAAGAATTAATGCCTAATACTGCCGACTTTATGTCTCAAAATGCTGCAGATACTATGAGAATGGTTCAAGATATGAGAAAAAATATATCATCTAGAAATATGGTTGATAGACAAACAAAACAAATACCACAAATCGAAATGGGTAGAAATATGTTACGTAATACTCTAGCTGATATAAAATCTGGTAATATATATAATAAAGAAAGATTATATAGTCAAGATAAATATGACAGTAGTGGTATGGATGATGATATTTTCGGTGATGATGGTGGAATAGAATTTTTAGACGATGATGACGATGATATGTTCGTAAATGATGAAGATTCTTCAGTTACAATAAATAAAAATAATACTGTTAGAAATGTTATAGATATGATGCCATTATCTAATGTAGTTGCTGCAGGAACACAGGCTACAGTTCAAGCATTAGATGCAGTAAATACACAAAATAGAGCATTTGCTACAGAAAAAATGTTAGTTGATAATAGAATATTAAATACAATGGCTGGTGGATTAGAATCAATAAATGAAAATATGAGTACGATAGTTCAATTTCATAGTGATTCTACTAGTAAATATTATGCTGCTTCTATAAAATTTTACGATGATTTTCTTAAGTCATTTGAAGAAAGAGTTGGTAGTAGTAAAATGCCAGGTGCTAATGCACCAGATGATTCGCTTGTAGAAAGTTTATATTCTTATACAGGAAATACAAAATTAAGTAAATATGTTGATCGTATTAAAGCTAATTTAAATGAAATGAAAGATGATAGTTTAATAGCTAGTCAAATAAGTACTATGTTAAAAGATACTTCAGTACTTAATCAATTTGTAAAAAATCCTTTAGGTAGTTTATTAGGATTTGGTTTAAAAGGTATATTAAAACCAGCTGTTGGACAAATAACAAAAGGTTTAGACGAATCTTTAAGTAGTATAATACCTTCTATAATGGCAAGAATAAATACTTTTGAAAATTCTAATAGTAAAATACTAGAATTCATTTATAAAACATTAGGTAGTAAAGTTAAATATAATGACAAAGTTGATTTAGGTAAATTTCATCAAGGAGAAATGCCTTGGAATGGTTTAGCTAATAAAACACTTACTGAAGTTATACCAACTTATTTACGAAGAATAGAATCAGCAATAACAGGTGCACCAGAAAGAATATTTGATTCAAACACAGGTACATTTTCTTCTATTGATCAAATATCAAAAAATTTTGATAAAAAATTAGCAGAACAAGAAACTTCAGGTTATACAGAATTTACAAATAATTTTAATTCTATAATGAGTAATATGAATATGTCATATGAATTAACACAACAAATGCAAAAACAATTAGATGAATATTACCGAGCTATTACTAAACAAGGGTCAATTATAAATCCGTTTGTTTATGAAGATACTAATGGAATAAGTGTTGATGACCTTTCTAGTAAATTTTCTTGGGATCAAGATACAAGAGAATTATTTAGAGCAATAATGGGTCAAATAAGTAAAAAAGATTTATCTAAATTAGCAAGTAGTATGATAGAAACTAGTAGAGTTAATTCTAATCAATTCATGGAAGAAATACGAAGAGACCCAAATAAATATATGTATAGCACATTAAAAAATGGTTCAACATATGATGATAAAGGAAAATTAAAATATGATTATAGAGTAAATCCTTTATTAAAAGGGCAAACTGGAGAAACAGAAGGTATTTTATCAAATATAATGTTAATGTTAGCTAGGGGAATAGTAGTATATCCTAAATATGGTATGGAAAACCCAAATAGTGATATGTTCAATAAGCATAATGAAATAATGAATAATCGAAATTCATTTAAAACAGAATATGAACAACAAATACAAAGACTTAGAGGAACTACAGATAAAGAAAAAAAATATGACACAGATTTAGATTCAGCTTTATTTGATATGGATGAAGAAGAATTAGCTGATTTTGTAAAACAAGCAGCTGATGAAGCTAAAAAAAATAAAGATAAAGAAGATTTTAAACAAAATTATTTTAGTAGAAAAGTAGGTAATAAATTAGGTAGATTTGAAGATATAGTAAATAGAACAACAAATGCAGTTGATAATGCAGTATATAAGATATTATTCGGAGGACCTATAGATGCTGATACAACAGACGATGATTTATTAGAATATGTACAAAATAAAATAGAAGATACTAAAAATAGCGATATGTTTAGTGGAATATTAGGTTCAATACAAGATACTTATAGAGGAGTATTGTCTTATTTTACAGGTAAATCATATAGAGGTTCTAATGGTCAAGTAATAAAAACTGAAGGTGGTTTGGTAGATAAAATTAAATCAGGTTTTAATAAGATATTTGGTAAAGATGATACAGATAATCAAAATAATGAAAAACAAAGTATATTTAAAACAGTTACAGATAATTTTATGGATGGATTTAAGCAATTCAAAATAATGATGTTTGGTAGAAAAGGTGTTTCTGGAGATGATATGAAAGAAACTATAGGAGATATAGGAGATAAAATAAAACAAAGAATGCCTAAAGCTATAGGAAAAGGTGCGTTAATAACAACTGTAAAAACAGCAATAGCTGCAAAAGCAGGTTTATTAGGAAGTTTATTATTACCTGGTGGTCCTATTGCAGGTATGTTAACAGCAACTACTTTTAGTTTTCTTAGACAATCTGAAACTTTTAATAAATGGTTATTTGGAGAAAAAGATCAAGAAGGAAAACGAATGGGTGGATTTATTCCTAAATCTATTCAAGATATGGTCAGTCAACATGCCAAAGGTATTAAGATAGGTGGAGCTGTTGGTGCTGGTGTTGGTATGTTACCATTTTTCTTTTTACCTGGTGGTCCTATTACTGGTTCTTTATTAGGAGCAGGTATGGGAATAGTTTCTAAAACAGATAAATTCCAACAATGGTTATTCGGTGATAATTTTAATGATAAAGATAATAGAAGTATAAAAAATGGTAAATTTGCTAAATTCTTTAAAGATAGATTACCAAGTACAGGTTCAAAAGTTGATAAAAGATTAGCAACATTCTTAGGTGGAACTGGAATATTAGCAGGACTTGGTCAAGGTATAGGATTATTACCTTCATTTTTATTACCAGGTGGTCCTATAGTCGGAGCTATGTTTGGTTTAGCTGGTGGAATATTAGCATCTACAGATAAATTCCAACAATGGTTATTTGGTGATAAAGAAGCAGATGGAAAACGTTATGGTGGAATAATGACACAATTTACAAATTGGTTCCAAACTACTGTAATGACACCATTTAAAATACAAGCTGGTGAAATAAAAGATAGAATGTTTTATTTTGTAGAAGATAAAGTTGTTGAACCTGTAAGAAAAATGTTTGAACCTTTAACTCAAGCATTCAGATTTATAGTAGATGATGCTAAAGAAAAAATGGGTGAAGTATGGACTAATTTAACTGATGGAGTAATAGGTGCTTTTAATGATCATGTTGTAAAACCATTTGGTGAAAAATTAGAAAAATTTGTAGTTAATCCATTAAAAAAATTATTTAGTACAGCTTTATCAATGGTTGGTAAAGTTTTAGGTACAATGGTAGCATTGCCTATTAAATTAGCTACAGGTGCAGTTGGAGGATTAGCTAATAAATTTAATAAACGTCATGTAAGAAAAAGTAAAATGAAAGAAAATAGAGAACAATATGGTTTTATAAGAGGTACTCTTAAATCTTGGAAAGATAGAAGAAAAGATTATAAAGAAAATATTTTTTACATGAGTGATGAATATAAAGAAAAAGAAAAAGAAAGAAAACGTAAAAAACAAGAAGAACGTGACGCTAGAAAACAAGAACGTGACGAAATGTGGAAACAATATGAAGAAGATCGTCAATATGGTAAACAACATAATTGGAAATGGGCAAGTAAAAAACAAAAAGCTAAACATGAACAAGAAGTAAAAGAAAGACAAGAATGGATGGCTGAACAAAATGCTTTAAAAACAAAACAACTTGCAGAGGATGCTAAAGAAACTAAAAATAGTATAAATAATATAGATGGCGTTATACAACAATTACCAGATTTTGAAACTAAAAAGAAAGAGCAATTAGAAAATCTTAGAAAATCTTTAGTTGAAAAATTAGATGAATTAATTCGTCAAGGTGCTGTTGTTGATGACCAAGATAAAAAACGTCGTTCAGCTATAAAACCAGATTCTGATGTAAGTCATGAATGGAAAACTTCAAATATAAATCTACCTGAACTTGGATCTGATTCAATCAATACTAAAGTAAGACAAATATTAAATGGTGAAGAACCTGCTTCAAATCCAAGAGCAAGACGTAGACTTTTAGATATAACAAATAATTTATTTGATAATATACCAGATAGTATTAAGAATACTTTAACTCAAAATGGTAACGCATTACCTGATATAACTAAATTGTCAGATAAAGAAAGAACTAAGTTATTATTACAAACACTACAAAATAAAGATAAAGAAGGCGAAAAATGGCTTAGAGATAGTTATAAAAAACAATTAATAGACAGAGCAAGACAGCAAGGAAATTCGCATGCAGATGGTCTTGATGAAGTTCCTGAAGATGGATATGCTGCTGAATTGCATAAAGGTGAAATGGTTGTTCCTGAAGAAGGTGCAGATGATTTAAGAGAAATGAGTGATAAAATAGATGATAAAGAAGACGAAAAAAGTGGCACAACAAAAGGTAAGAAAAAACACTCTATAGTCGATAAATTATTTGGATCTAAAGATGGGAAAAAACAAGGTTTCTTTGGAAAAATGTTATCTAAATTCAAAAAAGATGATGCTAAAGATAGAGCTGATAATAGACATGGAATGACAGAATTAGAAGAAAAACAAGCTCAGGCTAATATAGATGATGAACGTAGAGAATACGTTTCTAGAAAAAATGTTGATTGGTTAGAAAATAAATGGGATGAAGAGAAAAAACAAGAAGAAGAAACTAAATATAAAGCTGAAATTTTAATAACATTACAAAATATGAATAGCAGAGATAAAAGAAAACAAAATTGGTTTGAAAAACTTTTCAGTGGTAAAGGTTTATTAGGATCATTCTTTGGTGGAGGATTATTTTCTGGTCTTCTTAAAGTATTAGGAGCTTTAGGTATAGGTGCTTTAATTGCTAAATTATTAGGTTTCTTTGGAGATAATACTAACTTTAAAGATTCAATAAAAGATGCTGTTGCTGAAGGTGTTGATACTGCAAATGGTTATGGTAATGAACAAAGATTAAATAAGGATAATCAATATGTTACTTCAGGTACTTCAACAAAAGCAATGCAAATAGGTGTGAATAAAGTTGCTAAAACTATGATAAAACATGGAGAAAGTGCTGGTAAAGTTGCTATAAAAAGTACTAATTTAGTTAAAAAAGGAGTTAAAAAGGTTGCTGGTACTAAAGTAGGTAAAACATTTATTAGTGCTACTAAAGGTGCTGGTAAAGATGTTGCTAAAAAAGTTACAGGTGCTGCAAGTTGGGTTAAAAACGGTGGTGTAAAAAGAGCTGCTGGTAAAGTAGCTAATAGTAAACTTGGTAAAGTTGTAGCAGAACATACTCCAGAAGTAGTATCTAAATCTAAACAACTTGTTCAAAAATTAATAACTAAAGCTGGAGGAAGTATAAAATCTTTTGCAGTTGAATTAGGTAAAAAATTCCCAGGAGTTAAATTTGCTTTAAATTCAGGTGCAACTAGAATATTTAATTTATTAACAAAAAATGCACCAGAAGTAGTTAAAAAATTCGGTACTAAAATATGTGCTGAAATAGGAGAAGATGCTGCTAAATCTATACCAGTTGCTGGTTGGATAGTTCAAGGTGGTATGACAGTATATGATTTAGCTACAGGATTTACAGCTGATAATACAGCTAATCTATTCCAAGTTCCAGAAACATCTGTAGATGTTACTATGAGAGGAATATCTTCAGTTATTCAAGCAGTATCTAATTTTGGATGGTTTGGTATCATATGGTTAGTTAATGATATAGCTAAAAGTTTTTGGGATATGTCTTTCTTAGGCGATTTAGCTAAATTAGCTTATAAGCAAATAAAAGGTGGAGATAGTAGTAAATTTGATAGTAAAATGAGTGCCGAACAACAAAGATCTAAACTATCATATAAACAAGCAGTTGAAGCAGCAGGTGGTAATTGGGAAGATTTTAAAGATAAAGATCCAGATAAAGTAGATATGAATAAATTAGGCATAAGTGCAACAGATCAACAGTTGATAAAGAAAAATTATTATAATGAGAAAAATGGAACTAATTTAAACAATGCTGCATTTGCTGATGAAAAAAATGCTTTATTTGGTAAAAAAGTATGGAAAAAAACTACTGATACTTGGAAAAATGCTAAAAGCTGGTGGTCTAGTTCTGATGCTAAATCAGCATATGGTATGCATCAAAATGCTAAATTATCAATAGGTGATGATATTAACTATAAAGTAGGAAAATATGGTTTATGGGCAAATAACTTTATGGCTAAACATTTTGGTATTGGTGAAGAAAAAACTAATGCTCAATGGTTTAGAAGTAAGGATTATGACGATAAAGGAAATTATGTTGGAAATGGAAAAGGTACGAAAACTAAAGCTGAAGCAACACAAATAAAAGGAACAGAAACAGTTGACTATTCTAATAAAAAAATAAATGAACTAATGGAAAAAAATAAAAAAGGAGAAGGAATAGGATGGATAAATAACCTAAAGATGGGTTGGTATAAAGGAAAAAGACAAAGAGCTAGAGATAAAATGGGAGATAGTAGTGAAGACGGTAAAGATAATAGTAAACTTAATGCTATAGGACGCTTCTTTGGTTTAGCTAATATTGGTAAAGATATCCATAAAGATAAAGACGATAAGAAAAAAACTACTGGTGCAAAAACAACAGGTTCTGATAACAAATCAGGTACAAAAACTACTGGATCTAAACAAGAAGGTGCAGGATATGGTGATGGTCCTGATACTGAATTAGAATCTCAAGTAAATCCAGATAGTAAAGTTAAATATGAAAAAACAAGCGAAGGTTCTGGTCATTCTATATTCAATACACTTAAAACATTTATTAGCCCTAAACAAGCAAAATATAAAGTACAATCAGGTGTAGCAGAAAAACCAGAAATGAATAAAGAAGATGAAAAACAACAAGATGAAACAAGTAAATTGAAATTCGGTAATGTTATATCTAGATTATTTGGTAAACATGGTGTTAAAACAACAACATCTTCTGACGGAAATAAAGAAAAACGAGCAACAGATTTATTAAATATAAATGAAAAATCTACAGAAACTTTATCAGATGATATGACAAAGAGTCAATTGCTTATATCTAAATCATTTACAAAACAACAAAAAACTTTAGCTGATACTTATAAATCTTCTAGTAGAAAATTAGATAAAAATAGAAAAAGCATGACTAAAGAATTAGATATCCAACTTAAAAAATTTGAAAAATCTACTAAAAAAACATTTACTATGTTTAATAGTAAAATGAGTTCTATGATGGGTATAATGAACAATGCTTCAGTTAATACATCAACAGGAGCTGTTGTTAGCAACAACAACAGCGGCGGTGGCGGTATCATAAGTAATATAATAGATAAAGGTAAAGAATTTATAAATAACTTAACAGGAAATAATGATAAAAAAGATAAAGAAGCTGCTAAAGATAAAGAATCAGGTTCAACTGTGAATGGAAATGGTACAAGTGATGGTCTTGGTGATATAAGAAAAGATAATGCTAATAAAAATAAAGATGATAAAGAAAAAGCAGGTACATCAGGAATAACAGAACAAGATAAATCTTTCTTAAAAAAATTGAATTATGAAAGGGTTACTCCAACAAAATCAGATTATTTAGATGTACCAGGAACTACAAATAATACGACTAATAATATAAATAAATCTTCTACTAAGATGGTATTTTATAGTCAAAATGATAGTCGTTGGTCAAATAAAATGATAGGAAATAAAACTATGGCTGATGCTGGTTGTGGACCTACTTCTGCAGCAATGGCAATATCTCAATTAACAGGTAAAATGGTTACACCAGAAATAGTAGCAGCTTTAGGAAGAGATGAATTACCAGGATATTCAACATTCTCATTATTCCCTGAATTAGCAGATAAATTAAATATGAATTATTCTGAAGCAACATCTAATTATGGTAGTTTTATAAAGAATAATTTAAAACAAGGAATTCCAGTTATAGTATCAGGTAAGAGTACAACAAAAAATTCTCCTTATACTAAAGATGGTCATATTGTTATGTTATCAAGAATAGATGGAGATAAAGTATTTGTTCAAGATCCAAAAGGAAAAGAATTTAGTAAATATTATAAATTACAAGATGTTTTATCAGGTATATCAAAAACAATGACTTTTGGTCTTAGTAATAAAATGCAAATACCTAACTTACCATCATCTGGTGATATGGATATTGATACTAGTTTATATAAATCAGGATTAGGAAATGACTTGGACGCATATAGTGTAAATATGTTTTCTGATGAAAATGCTGGATTAGCTGGTACTGATAGTAAAGGTAATTCAGTATCTTGGGGATATTTCTGTGATCCTTCAAAAGGTGGAATAACAGCATTATTCGGTCAAAAAAGATCTTCTTTTGGAAATGCAAGAGGAGAACATGGGGCATTAGATTATAATGTGCATTATCAACCTTTATTTGCACCTAAATCAGGTACAGTTGTGGCTGAAAATGGTCATTGGTCTTATGGTAATGCTTTAGTTGTTAAAACTAATGATGGTGATATGTACTATCGTTTAGCTCATATGAGTAAAAAAGATGTTAAAAAAGGCGATAAAGTTAAAATGGGTCAAAAATTAGGTACATCTGGTAATACTGGACATTCTACAGGACCACATGTGCATTTTGAAATATTAAAAGGTGGTACTAGCAAAGGTGCCAATGGGGTTGACCCACTTAACTATTATGACACATATAAATCTGGAGGAGCAGATAGAGTTAAAATTAAAGGTGGTATGTCATATGCTGATTATATGAAGAATCTAGGAAATATAACTGAAGCAAATGCTGCAGGTTCTGATTCTAGTACTGGAGCAGAAGATTCAACTACAACTGATAGTACAGGTTCTTCAGAATCAATTGAATTAATGGGTGTATTTTCTAAAATGAATAAAATAGGTCAAAACTATATAGCATCTGTATTTAATGGAAAAGAAGTTGATTTATTTGCAACAACAGGAACACCTGAAAATGAAAATGCTGGAGTCACAGGTTCTGGTGATTTCCCTAAATATAATTTAACTGATCAACAAATTAAAGGTTTAGCTCATATAGTAGAAGGTGAACAACCAGGAATAGAAGGGCATTATGCTGAAGCTTCTATAATGGCTAATTTAACAGATATAAGTGGAAATGATAAAGCAACAACAGATAATCTTATAGCTAGAGTTATAGGTGGAACTTATAATGGTAAAAAGATAAACGGATGGTTTGCACATGGTGCATCAAGATTTAAAAATCCTGGTAATCCTGCTAGTACTGCAATACAAGCAGTTAAGGACGTTATAGTTGGAGGAAAACGTACATTGCCTCGTTATGTAGATGAACATGACTGTTTTAGTGATATAACTTCAGCATCTAATAATGGTAAATCATTTAGTAAAAGTAATAGATCAGAATATAAACAATTTGTAACTAAAATAAAAAATAGATATGGTTCAAGTGGTACATTCTATACATTCCCTAATAGTAAATCAGATCCATTCTTCTACACTAATGAATCATATAGACAAAAATGGGGAGATAATCATTATACTATAGGATCATCAGATAATGCAGGAGCAGGATTTGGTGATGGATATAAATTTACAGACGCATCTGATAACTTAAATTATTATAATCAATATTTCTTAAATAGAGATGAAGAACCTACTGAATTAGGTGAAAGCCTACCTTCAGATCAATTAATAGTAGATGACAATAAAAAAGAAAAAGATTCTGAAGAAGTATTTCCTTTAGGTGGTGCAGGAGATGCAACTACTACAACTAGTAGTGTTCCAAGTATGAATGGATATGCATATTATTCACAAGTAGATAAACAATGGAACAAACAAAGAATAGGTGGTTATGATATTGCACATTATGGTTGTGGACCAACATCAGCTTCTATGATGTTAACTACAATGTTTGGTAAACAAATAACTCCATATACTGTTGCTAAATGGGCTTACGGTAAGAAAGCCTGGGGCGGTGGCGGTATGGGATGGAGCATGCCATCTCTAATAGCAAGTAATTTTGGTTTAAATTTAACTAAAGAAATACAAGGTAAATCTGATGGAGCATTTAATAGTTTAAGAAGTCAATTAAACTCTGGTCATCCTGTTATGTTATCTGGTAGAGCACCAGATAGAGCAGAAAACACACCTTTCACTCCTTCTGGACATATAGTATTAGCTGTAGGAACTAAAGGCAATGATATAATTATAAATGACCCTAGAGCAGCAAAAAGATCTAAAGCTTATACACAATCAGGAATGAAGAGAGGTACAGGATTAAGATATGGATGGGCTTTCTCTAAAACAGGAAGTGCTAAAATACCTAAAGGTATAGAAACAGGAGGAACTTTTGTTCCTGGTGCAAATATAGCAACTGACGATGGTTCTGGTACATCAACTGAAGGAGCAACTGCTCCAACAGAATCAATAGAATTATTAGGAATGTTTTCTAAAATGAGTAAAATAATGCAAAACTATATAGCATCTATATTTAATGGAAAAGAAGTCGATTTATTTGGTACAACAAGCACTTCTACTGATTCATCAGCTACATCATCATCATCTGGTGGTACAGGAACTTTCAGTCAAAGCGATTGGGATAAGGCTGTATTTATGGGTGACTCAATAATGGTTCCTATGGCTACAGCTGGTGGAATACCTAAGAGCAGAGTTTTTGCAACTATAGGTGATACAGCTCAAAAAGGATTAAAGAAAGTAGATAGTGTAGCAAAATTAAAACCACCTCTAGTTATAGCAAATTATGGTACAAATGATGCTGAATATTGGCTTGATAATAAAAAGCATAGAAATGCTTGGTATAAAGAAAATTATATAAAATTAATAAATGGTGTAAAAGCAAAATCACCAAATACTAAATTTGCGTTAAATCAAATATTTGAAGCTGAAAAAGGTGATTATAAAAAAGGTATACCATCATTACAACCTATAACTGCAGAAATAGCTCAAGAAACTGGATCTGTATTAGTCGATGTTCGTGATATAAATAAACAAGGTAAAAATTATCATCAAAGCGATGGTGTTCATTTTAATAGTGCATTTTATCCTGTATGGAGAGATGCTTTAAAATCTAAATTAGTAAGTGCTGGAAGTGGATATGGTGATTTATCTAATATACCTTATTTAACTGATGGTCAAGATTTAGGAGATCAATTAATGGGAGATTCTGCTGGTGGAGATGGTTCATCTGTAATTGGAGGAAGCTCTCCTAGAACTATGAATAATTTCGCATACTTCTCTCAACAAGATTCATCTTGGAATAAAGAAACTGTAGATGGAGTTACTGTATCAAAAGCAGGATGTGGTCCTACATCAACTTCTATGATGTTAACAAATATGTTTGGTAAAGTAATAAATCCATTAACAATGACTAAATGGGCTTATGCAAACAATGGCTGGGATCGTGATGGTATGAAATGGAATCTACCTGAAACTGTAGCAAATAAATTTGGATTGAATATACATTATGAAAAAGAAGGAAAATCTGATGCTAACCTAGAAAGAATAAAAGAAGAAATAAAATCAGGTTATCCTGTAATAATGTCTGGAATGGCTCCTACTGATAATGATAATGAACCTTTTACTAGAAGTGGTCATATTGTTGTAGGTGTTGGTGTAGATAGCAATGGAAACATAATAGTAAACGACCCTAGAGGAATAGGTTATTCTAAAGCATTTAGTGATGAAAGTCTAAAAGCAGGAGTTGGTTTAAGAAAAGCATGGTCATTTGGAAAAGCTGGAAAATCAATAATACCAGATGATATAAAAGTAGATGGTAATTATAATTCTACAAATCAAACTGATGGAGATGGAAATACTTATCTAATAAAACCTGCAGGAACAGAAAAACAAGAATATGATAGTGACAGAGCAGGTAAAGGTGGAATTTTATCTTCATTAAAATCTAAACCATCAAAAGTTTCTAAAACTAAAAATAATTTAAGATTAGGAACAGGATTAAATAAATTACAAGAATTATCTAGTGCTTCAGAAATAAAAAATAGCAATATACAACAAAATAAATTAATAGAATCAGTAACTAATTCAAAATTAAATGGAGCTAATGTTGATAGTTTAATAGAAATATTAACTGAATTAAAAGAAATAAATAAAAATACAGCAGAAACAGCACAAAATGTATCAAAAATACAAATATATTCTGCTAATGAACCAGCTAGTAAATATAGTAAAGGAGCTAATGGTACTAAAAAAATATCTACAAATAGCAATAAAAGAGCAGGTATAACAAATGATAGTAGTTATAAAACTGCTAGAAATATAGCTAGTTTTAATTCATTATAATAAATAAAAAATCAGTCGGGTAAATAACCCGACTGATTTAAAAATATAAGGAGGTTTTTATATGTCTAATTTATACAGAGAAAGATTACAAGATATAATAGAATATACTTCTATAGAAGACAAACAAACTAGACCTATGCTAAGAGCTAAACAAAAAGAAACTAATAAAAAAACAACAGATAAAAACAACAATGATGAAACTAAAAAAAAGCAAGATAAAGAAGACACTACTAAAGAAAAATCATTAGCTGATGAGATAATTGATTTAGTATCACTTGATTCAGGAAATACAAATTTAAATGCAGAGGAATATTCCAAAAAATTAAGCACTAAAATGACAAAAGAAATGAGTTTCGATTATCAAAATACTAGAATATTTGGAATGCCTCATCAATTTTTAAAAACAGCAGATTGCAGAATAGATGAATATAAAGCTTTTGGATATTGTTTTTCAAAAGATATCTTTTTGGAAAGACCTGTAGTAACAATGGTACCTGGAACTACAAATTTCTTACCAGATATGAGTGCAAATGATAAAAAATCATTCGCATCTTTAATGGGTGATGTTACTAATGATAATAAAGAAGTTCTAAAATCAATATTAGCATCATTTGATGCTGATGGTGGACAACGATATTATGATTTCAAATCAGATTATCCTTCATATATTAGATATGTTAATCTTATGTGTAGAACATGTGCTGTGTATTTAGGTATAGGTAATTTAAAAGCACCTGATTCTGAAACTCCTTATAAATATTATGATTGGGGAAATTATATGCCTTATGAAAATTATACTGTACCCGAAAAACTAAAAGACGATTCACAAGCCTTTTCTCTTAAAGATACTTTATCTGCACTTTATCAAAAATTAACAAGATTAACATCTGATATATTTGTAGGATATCGACAATATACTCATTTTTATGTTGACCCTTCAACAAGTGTTAGTGAAAGTATAAGCAATAGTGCACAAAAATCACAACTAGAAGGAATATTTGATACTACAGAAGCAACTATAAAAGAAGCCAATATGATTTTAAATTCTGTATCAGATGCAACATCATATGTACAAGATTTTTTAGAAAGTGCGACAAGTAAATTAATGGAAGTTGCAAATGCAACAACTTTAGGATTTTTTAATAATATACTAGGGAATGCTGGTCAAGAAGTAATTCATGGTGCAAATTTAATATATCCTGAAATATGGATGGATAGTGAATATAGTAAAGATTATACTATAGTAGTGGATTTAGTTTCACCTTATGGAACAGATGAAGCTATATATTTAAATATAATAGTACCTATGATTCACTTATTAGCATATTCTCTACCTAGACAATCTACAGCAAACAGTTATGTTTCACCATTTTTAGTAAAAGCTTTTTCAAAAGGGAATTTCTCATGTGAAATGGGATTAGTCACATCAATAAGTTTTGATAAAGGTCCTGATAGTTCATGGTCTGTAAATGGTCTTCCAACACATGTTAAAGTAAGCATGAATATAAAAGATTTATATTCTAAATTAATGATGACTCCAGCTCATAAACCTAGTTTATTTTTCTCTAACCAAGGGATGATTGATTATTTAGGAAGTTTATGTGGTATGGATTTAACTGTACCTAACATGACAACTAAATTAGAAACAGTTAAAGCTTTACTTGGTGAATACAGACCTCAAAATATAGTTGGTAGATTATATAGAGGAATGACAACAGATCTTAATAAAAAAATATGGAGTATAATTAACATTTAATTCCTTATAATACAAATTTATAAGGGGGGATTATTTTGCCAAATAAAAAAGAATTATTAGAATATTGTAAAGAGTATGCAAAAATACCAGATGATATGTTTAGCAGATTACTTGATCTAGCTAGTGGAATGACAACTAAAAATGTAAATGAATTTAATATCAATGCAAAAAATAATTTAGAAACTAAATGGAGTGAAATAAAATTTGTATTTTTTTTCATACCAAAAGCAACACCAAGAGCTAGATTTACAAGATTTGGAGGACATTTTTATGTAAGTGATGCACAAAACAATCAAAAATTAATGAAAGATTTTTGTAAAGAACAATTAAAAGATTTTAAAATGATAGCTACACCATGTAAATTTTATTGTGATTTATATTTTCCAACACCAAAAGGAATGAATAAAGAAGAAAAACTTAGAGCTGAACTAAAATTAATACGTCATATGAAAAAACCTGATTGGGATAATATAGGAAAAACATATTCTGATATGATTCAGAATACGATAATATTAGACGATTCTTTAATAATAGATGCTGGTGTATCTAAATATTATTCTACTAAACCTAGAATAGAAATAACTATTATGTATGCTGACAGATATGATTCAAAATATAATGAAAAATGTATAAAAAATAAAAAAATATATAAAGATAATATTAAACGAATTGAAAGAAGATAAGGAAAATTCCTTATCTTCTTTCTTTTTATTTAACTATACTTCTAACTATTTTTTCTATATCAGTATTATTTAAATCTGTTAATCTAAGAGTATTGAAAGTTTCCATTATAGTGTATTTTGTTATAGCTTCAGCCATAACTACATCCATTTGTGAATTCTTAGTATTGTACATTATATCATCAGATATTGCATTATCATATAATTCATCTGTCATTTCAATAGCTTCAGTTAATATATCTTCATCATAATCAACATCAACAGATTCTATTAAATAAGCATCTTTTATTTCTGGTATTTTATTAGATATTTTTTCTAAATAAGTTTTAGCATTGTATAATATACCATATTTATATGATGAACTATCTAATGATTCCATTACAGTATCTATTGTATCTACATTACGTTTTATTAATCTTTCTGCTTGACTTAAGTCAATATTATTTTCACAATCTTTAGTCAATCCTTTTAATCCTTCACATAAGAATTTTACTTTATATGCGAATTCAATATTACTAGAATTAACATCATTTGCTTTAAATATAGGAGCAAAAACATTATGTCCGTTAAAATTAGTATACATAGATTCTAATGCAATTTGTTTAGCTTCATCATGACTATCTAAACGTTTATCTATACTATCACATATATCATCTAAACTATCTAAAAAACTTTCAATAACTATATTTTCTTCTAATACAGTATGTTTAAGAACAACAGCATTCATTGCTGATTCTTTTAACCAATTAGTATATTCTTTATTATATTTGTATTCTTTCACTTCTTCATTAATATAGTCTTTTATTTTATCTATATCTGCAAAAGATGTTGCTTCATTTATTTTCTTCAATAAACAATATTGTCTCATTTTAGATGGTTTTGGTACATTTAAACTTGGAGAATAATCTTTATTTTCATAAACAGCTCTATCTTTTCCATATAAGAAATCTTGTTCGAAATCAGCTTGTTCTTTTAAAGCATTTTTCAATTCTTTTTTTCTATTAGAAATTATTTTAGAATAATCACTTGACATCCATTTTAAATGTTTTTTATATTCTTCTTTCTTCTTAGGATCATCTGTTGCATTCATTTTATTTTGTATATATTTTTTACCATTAGGTAAATCTTTTTGTAGATATTCTATTTCTTTTAAAGTTTTACATTTTCTAGCCATTTTTTCTAATCTTTTTCTACAAGATGCCAAATTACTATTTCTTTGAAGTATGTTTAATAATATATTTCCTGAGTTTCTGATACTGAATTTATATGCATCTTTAGATATATTTTTTCTTGCTTTTCTAGCAGCTTTAAGATTTTTAAGATATCCTTCCATAACTTGGAATTGATCTCCATCATTTCCGCATTCAGGACAATATTCTGGAGCTTTTCCTTCAGCAACATATCCACAAGATCTACATACAAAATTAGAACTTTCTTCTAAAAAGTCATCTCCATCATCTGTATCTTCAACAAAAATATTAAATGATTCTTTTTTAACAGATAATTCTTTAATTCTTTTATCTATTAATTTACTACAATCAGATTTCAACCATTTAAGATATACATCAATATTTTTTTCATATTTTTTATTTTTAGGATCTTCCATTAGCATTTCTTTTTGTTTTTCAATATCTTTTATAGTTGCTGGTAAATCTATTTTCATTGTTTTTAATGTAGGTATTTTATTTTCAGTTTTAATTGCATTTATTATATTTTGTTGATATAGATGATATTTACCTTTATTTTGTTCGGCTTTATCTTTATATGGTTTCATTATGAAATTTCTCCAACCAGTTTTTATTTTTGTAACCAAACCTTCTTCAACTATATCATCATCTTCGTCTATTTCGAAATCTTCAACAAAAATATTGAATGATTCTTTCTTAACAGATGATTCTAATTCTTTTTTTCGTTTTTTTAGCAATTTAGGATATTCAGATTTTAACCATTTAACATAATCTTCAACATCTGCACGATCTTTTTTATTAAAAACTAAAGTTTTGTCATTTAAAACAGTATCACGAATTTCTTCTGCTTTAGTAATAGTCTTATTTAAATCTTTTATTAAGAAATCTATTTCTTCTACAGATGTAGTAGTTTCTATTTTAGCAGATATTTCTTTTTTAGCAAATTCATACATTCCTTTTGAATTCATAGCAACTGTTTTATTATGACTTTTTTTCAAAACACTTATAATTTTATTCTTTATTGCACTACCCACACCTTCTTCAACTATATCATCATCTTCCTCTTCATCGTCATCATATTCTTCATCGTCGTCTTCATCTTCTTCTTTTAAATATTTTTTAATATCTTCATCCTCAGAATCATCATCATCAAATTCAGCATCTTCAAATAAATTATCTTCTAACATTTCTTCATTTAATACTTCATCTGATTCACATTCACATGGATCTTTTTCGCATATTGGGCATACTAACATTTCAGATAAATCTTTATCATCCTCAGCTATAGTTGTTGGAGAGCATGCTTCTTTTGCTAATTTATTATTTTTGCTTTCGTCTTTTAATTCTTCAGTTGATTTTTGTACTTCTCTTATAGATTCTTTACAAGCTGAAAGATTCTTTTTAGATTTACCACAATCTTCTGCTACTTTTTTCATATCTTTAGAAGTGTCTTTTAAATTTTTGTCTAATTGTTCGTAATCACCATCTTTAACAGCTTCTAATATACTCTTAGCATGTTCAATAAATACATCTTCCATTGGTTCATAAGGCATTAAGTGTTGTTTAAATTCAGGTATTGTGTTTAATGATATACCTAAATTATCTAATGCTTCTAAATATGCTTCTTTGTATTCTCCATTTAACCATTCTGTATAATCTTCTAATATTTTAACATTTCTACCTTTCTTACCGAATAGTCTATGTGGTAATTTAGCTAATTGGTTTATATAAGCAATATCTGGACCATGTTTAGCTGATTTTATTAAACTCATTATACTAGTTCTAAACCCTGGTTGAGTTACAACTTTAGCTATATGTTCTCTTTTTTTAGCACTTTGTATAATATCAGAAACCCCAGTATCATATGAAAAATGAAAACCTAAATTTCCTGGTTTAGCTTTTATTCTAACAGCTTCACTTAAATATCCTTCTAATTCCTTTAATTTTTCAACAGGTAATTGTTTAACAAAAGATTCACTTATCATTAAATCTTCTGCAACTTCATCATTCATAAGATTATTATCATCATATGAATCTAATTCATTTAAGTTATATTCTGGATCATCTATATCATCTTCACATTCTTCTTTTACATATGATTCAAATATAAGATCTTTAGGAGTTTCTAATGTTATTTTATAACATTCTCTCATAAGAGCTTCAAATAATGTTGTAGTTTCTATATTTTCATTAAAAACAAATTGCATAGCTTCTTCAGTAGCTTCGTCTTCTACATCATCTTCTTTTAATTTATCTTCAATTTCATCCATTATTTCTGTTTTTTTAGCATTCGCTTCTTTTTCATCAGAAACTACTTTTATTACTTTATCTTTGATTTTATTAGATATTGAATCAATATTTATATTGTCTTTATTATATTCAAAATCATCTTTTTCATCATCAGTTAATTCAAATTTAAAGCCATCTGTTGAATCTGATTCTTTCATGTTTCTATCAGCAACTTTTTTTGCTGTATTTTCACATAAAGAAATCATTCTTTCTAATAAAACATTATTTGTTTTTTTAGCTTGTTCTTTAATAACTTTAAATCCACCTAATTCTTTATATTGTTCATTTATTCTATTAGTTATATTTTCCATGTTTTCATACATAGGCTGTTCATCTATACATAGTGCTTCTAAACAAATGTGATGTAATATATTACAAAATAAATCATCTTTTAATTTATCATATGATTCATTTAATACTTTTCTAAATTCTCTTTGATTTTTTATTTTGTCGATTTGTTTCTTTTGTGCTTGTTTAGAAATTTCCATATGTTTTTTAGATGCTTCCATTAAAGCTTCTTGTCTATTTTCTTTTTTTCTTTCTGTAACAGGAATTAAATTTTTATCTGTTATTTTTTTCCCGTAATTTGATCCAAAACTACCTCTAGTAACTTGGGTATTTGTATTATCAAAATAATTACTCATATCATATACTCCTTTCGATTATATTTATTTATTCATTAAGTTATTGTTTTGGGTATTATATTAATAATACCCAAAACATTCTATTTATTTATTAAAGTTATTTCTATATCATCTTCTTCTATATTTAGATATTCAGGAACAAATATTATTCTATCCTGTTTACTAAGGGTATTTATATCCATAGTATTGTTCTCAATTGTCTGAACTAAAGTATCATATCCATTTATAGATTCAAATACAACATATCTTAAATAAGAAAAAGTGTTTTCTAATTGTTGTATCAAATTGGATATAAAAATACCTTCATTATTTTCTTTATTTATATCTTCAAAATAATCTTTTATAAATATTTTCATATCCTGTATTAATTTATCTGCTTCTGATTTTAATTCAGCATATACTC
>ERZ1034842.355-NODE-355-length-20371-cov-29.822701_pt1 | contig 20371 bp, 15 predicted proteins | sample MGYA00520634_ERZ1034842 | MGnify/ENA primary metagenome ERZ1034842 (study PRJEB33766, sample SAMN09781734) | gut metagenome | biome: gut microbiome | host: Homo sapiens | place: Madagascar | study: EMG produced TPA metagenomics assembly of the PRJNA485056 data... | reverse complement strand
GCGGATCAGCGCGTAGATAATGAACATGACACAGAACAGGATCAATACCGACTGCGCGATACGCTTGATGATGTAATTTCGCACGGGTGTTTCGTTCCTTCCTTGCACGGCGGGGCCGCGTTTGTTTTTATGCAGGGATTTTTGCAGGGATATGCCGGAATATGGGCATCCCCGTCCCCCGCAAGGGCTGACCCCCTGCGGGGGAGTGGGACAACCATATTATGGCCGAATGTGCATAGTATGGCTGTTTTTGTATTCAAACTGCTTGAATAAGTTTAGACACAGCAACCGTTCCGGCGTTATAAAGCGCCGGAACGGTCGCTATTTATTGCTGTTTAAGCAGAACGCAGGGTGAACTTAACTCAGTTCAGCTCGGTGTTGTTCAGCTCAGACTTGTAGGTCCAGTACGGGGTCATGTCCTTAGCGATGGTGTCGATGTTGACACGCTCGGTGGAGAAGATGGTAGCCTCGCTCCGCTGGTAGACGGGCAGCTCGACACCCCAATCCAGGATGATCTCCATGGCCTCTTTGTACATGGCCTTACGGGCCTCCTGGTCGGTGGTCTGGCGGGCAGCCATGATCAGTTCATCCAGGTCGGCATCGTCGATGGCGTAGTAGTTGGTGGAACCGCTGCTGTGGTACAGCTGGTACATGTCGGGGTCGTTGGTGGACTGCCAGGCAGCGACCCAGCCCTCGGCAGCGCCGGACTGGTAAGAAGCGAACAGGTCAGAAGCGTTGGCCATATCGTTGACAGTCAGGGTGAAGCCGATGGTCTTGAGAGCAGCAGCAGCATTGGTCAGGGTCTGGAAGGAGGGGTGATCACCGTTGCCGGAAGCACCGATGTTGATCTGATACTCCATCTTGGCACCGGCGGGGGCAGCCGTGATCTGGCCGTTCTCGACGGTGTAACCGGCAGCCTCGAAGTAGCCCAAGGCAGCCTGCAGAGCGGCGGCGTACTTGTCCTCGCTCTTCATGTCGGAGGTGTAGATCTCGTTGCCGTCCACATCGGTGGAGTAAGCAACCTTGTAGCCGTCATCGGTAACGGAAGGAGCGGCCCAGGAGGTGTTGGAGATGGGGTAGTTGATAACGCTGGCGGTATCACCGTAGTAAGAGTCGATGCCCTCATCACGGTAAGCGGAGACAACGGTCATGATGGCCTTGCGCAGATCCTTGGAAGCCTCGGAAGCGGGGTCGCCGCCGACGTTGACTTTAGCAGCGCTCAGTGCGATGTAGCCGTAGCCGCGGTAATCCTTCAGGCGAGTGGTGATGACGGGGCCATCCTCGCCCTCGGCGCCGTTGATGTCGGCGATCTGGTCAGCAACTTCCAGAGAGTAGGAAGGATCGGAAATGTCGATGGTGCCAGCCTGAACGCCGGTGATCTTATCGGCCTCCTGGGTCTCCTTCATGTTGACGTGAGCGATCTTGGGTGCGCCGTCAAAGTAGTCGGGGTTGGCATCCAGGTAAACAACGCCGTCGCTGTACTTGTTGAAGGTGAACATACCGCCGCCCAGAGGAGCGCCGGTCTTGGAGCGGACACCGCTCAGGTCACCCTTGACAAAGCCGAAGGAGTTGTTGTCGTAGTCATACAGAGAAGCATCACCATAGTAGTGCAGAGGAGCAATGGGCATCTGCAGCTGATAGATCATGGTGGTGGACAGCTCGGTGGTGGTCAGGGTCATGCTGTAGTCGCCAGTCTTGACGATACCGGCAACATTGGGCACGTTGTTGCCAACGGTGACACCAGTGGTGGAGTAGTTGTAAACTTCCTCGGGGATCAGGTCAGACAGGGCAGAGCCGGCAGTCTCGGCTTCCATAGCGGAGAAGTTCCAGTCGTACTGGGCGCCGATAGCCAGGAAGAAATCCTTAGCGGTAGCGCCATCGGCCAGGTCGAAGCCCCAGCCGGCAGCAGCGGAGGCAACATCGGTAGCGCCGCCGTTCTCGGTCATGTAGTCAACGATCTCCTGGGCGAACTTCACGCCGCCGTCGTTGACAGCGTCCCAGAAAGCCTTCTGCTGGTCAGCAGTGAAGTAAGTATTGTCGGTGTTGTCCTCGCCAGCCTCAGCGATCAGCTTAGACAGGGTGGACATGGAGTTGCGGTACTCCTCCAGGCCAACGATGGGGGTGGAGTACATGGTGACAGAGCCATCGTAAGTAGGATCGAGGAAAACATACATAGAGAAGATAACATCATCGATGGTGACAGGCTCGCCGTCAGAGAACTTCAGGTCGTCACGCAGTTTCAGGTCATAGGTAACGGTGCCGTCATCATTCTCGGTGACAACGCAGTCAGTGGTGCCATAGTAGGTGTAATCGGTGCCGTTGTACTCGCGGGTCTCGCCCTCGATGCCGTTCAGGATCATTTCGCCCTTACGGTCGGCGCCCAGCAGGCCGAGCTGGGTCAGGTCGATGACATCCTGGTCAGAGGCAGAAGCGGCGAAGAAGGGGCTGAATTTGCCCTCAAAGCCGGTCTCTGCCAGGACGAGGGTGCCGTCGCTGGTGGAAGTGGTAGCCTCGGCGGTGGCAGTGCTTGCGGCTTCGCTGGATGCAGCGGAGGAAGCGGAGCTGCCGCAGCCGGCCAGCATGCTCAGGCTCAGGGCCGCAGCAGATGCCAGCGCAATGGCTTGCTTTGCGTTTTTCATGTGTACAAAACCTCCTAAATTTTGTCCTCACCCACAAGTCATTATGGCCGCTCCCCAGCGGCCATAACGGGAAAGGGAATTCCCTTTCCGATGACTGTGTATTCATACAGTGTACACTTGTCGATAATGACTTATCTTATATAGTACCTGAGATTGCGTAAAATGTCAACTTAAAAGTGCTATTTTTGTGGCATTTACCGAAATTTGTGATATTTTTTTGGCAAAGAAAGGACCTGATTTTATTGTGCCTCGTACCAAAAAGCGGGCAGCTGCACAGTTGCCCGCTTTTTTCACATTGCTACATATTATATTTATCAATAATTCTGTATAATTATTCCTGCTTTTCGTACTTTAGCGCTTTAAACCACTTGCCAGCCAGTACAAAAGCCGCTGCCGCTGCAGCCTGCAACAGGGTGAACACCAGCCGGGCGGGCAGGTTTTGCCCCTCCAGCGCCAATTGCACCAACTGGGCCGCGGCTGTAATCGTTGCAAACACAGCCGCCAGCAGGCAGCTGCCTGGCAATTTTTGCACGGTCTGCTCGTGGAGGTAGGCCCGCAGCGGTTCCCCCGCGGCGGTCAGCCGCACCAGCAGGTAGACGACATACACCGCCGCCAGCAGACCCGCCATGTAGGGCAGCAGCAGCCAGAACGGCGCATAGGCGGTCGCGCCGGGCACCAGGCCCGCCGCCACTACCAGCGCGGCCCCACCGCCGCACAAGACCCAAAGCCCGGCCAGTGCCCGGCCGCGGGATTTTGTACCTTTATAATGGTAGTGCGCGCCGCGGTACTGGTAGTTGCCGTTCAGGTCTTTTTCAAAGTCGTCCAGATAGGCGCGCTTCTTTTTGCGGTCCGCCATTATTCCAGCCCCGTCAGGTCGTAGTGGTCCAGCCAATCCTTGGCGGTCTCGCAGACGCCGCGCAGGCAGCTTTCCTCAAAGGGGCTGACCAGGTCGGCGTTTTTCAGCAGCTCGGTAAACACACGGCTGCCGCCCTGGCGGGTGTAGGCCATGTAGTGGTCCCATGCGTTGGCGCGGTCCTTCTGCATCAGCGCCCAGATCTGCAGGCTGACGGTCTGCGCCAGGCAGTAGTCAATGTAGTAGAACGGGCTCTGGTAGATGTGCATCTGGCGCTGCCAGTACTCGCCTGCACCATAGAAGGGGATCTCGCCGTCCAGGCGCATCCAGGGCTGGTAGATGGCGGCCAGCTCCTTCCAGGTCTCATGGCGCTGGGCCGGGGTCATATCCGGCTTTTCGTAGACGATATGCTGGAAGTGGTCCACCATCGTGCCGTAGGGGATGAAGGTCAACGCCCCGGCCAGATGGCTGTAGCGGAACTTGCGGGCATCCTTGCCAAAGAAGCCCTCGGCCCAGGGCCAGGCCAGGAACTCCATCGACATCGAATGGACCTCACAGCCCTCCATGCTGGGCCATACGGTGGAGTAGGGGATGCGCTTGCGGTTCATATAGGCGGCAAAGGCGTGGCCGGCCTCGTGGGTGACGACCTCGACATCGTGCTGGGTGCCGTTGAAGTTGGCAAAAATAAACGGCACTTCGTAATCATCCAGGCTGGTGCAGTAGCCGCCGCCCGCCTTGCCGGGGGTGGAGAGCAGGTCCATCAGCTGGTCGTCCAGCATCTTGTGGAAGAACTCGGCGGTTTCGGGGGACAGCTCCTCGTAGAACTTTTTGCCCTGAGCCACGATGGCATCGGCATCACCGCAGGGTTTGGGGTTGCCGCTGCGGAACATCAGGGCGTTGTCGGCGGCGTTCATCGGGTACTGCTTGCCCAGGCGCCTGGCCTGCTCGCGGTAGATGCTGTCGGCCACGGGGACGAGGTATTTCACCACAGCAGCGCGGAATTTTTCCACATCAGCCTTGGTGTAGCAGTTGCGGCCCATGCGGTAGTAGCCCAGGGTAGTGTAGCCTTCGTACCCCAGTTTTTTGCCCATGGTGTCCCGTAGGTGGACCATCTTGTCGTAAATGGAGTCGAACTCCTCCTGATGCTCCTTATACCAAGCACCCTCGGCTTTCCAGGCGGCCAGGCGGCGGGCATCGTCGGGGTCGTTTTTGAAGGGAGAGAGCTGGCTTAGGGTGTAGACGCCGCCCTCGAAGGGGATTTGAGCCGAGGCGATCAGCTTGCCGTACTGGGTGGAGAGGTCGTTTTCCTGGGCCATCTCGTCCAGGATCTCCGGCGAGAAGGCTTTCTGGGCGATCTCGGCGTTGAGGAACATCAGCTCGCCGTATTCCTCGCCCAGCTGTTTGCGGTATGGGGACGCCAGCAGGGCGGCGCTCCAGGTATTCTGGCACTCCTGGATCTGCGGGGTGGCAGCGTTCCAGAAATTCATCTCATCATCGTAGAATTCATCCCGGGTATCGATGGTGTTGCGGATGCTGGCCAGGTTGGCCAGCGTGTCCACGTGCTTGTTCAGGGTCTGTTCGTCCAGAAAGGCGGCCTTGGCGGCAGCGTAGTCAGGCGCGGCGGCAAAGCGCTGGGTCACAGCAGCAAACTGCGCCTTGATCTCGTCCAGGTTCGGGCGCTGATAGGGCATCTCAGAAAATTTCATGAGCGTATTTCTCCTTTGTGCGTTTTGTAGGCATTATAACATAGAAGCGCAAAAAAGGCAAAGATATAAATAGATACAAAAAAGCCTCCCTTGTGCAAAGGGAGGCGGCACGGCGAAGCAGCAGGTTTGCCTCAAAGCGGCGGAAATTCAGGGCACGCAGCATTTCAGCACCGTTTTCCCCTGCTTTGCCCACGGCCGAGCGGCGGCCGCCCACGGGGCGGTTATCTTCGCTGCGGACAGCGCGAGCCACCAGCAAAGCCGCCGCAAGAAGCTCGATGCAGGCAATGACCACCAGGGAAAAATGTGCGCCCCGTTGGTCCAGCAGGTCGGTGAGATTGAACATGGGGTCCCCCTTGTCAGTAAAAAAGCCCCACACTGCAATGCGGAGCAAGCGCCCTGCGCCGTAGCTGGGACAGGGGCATCCCTTTATGCAATAGACATATTACGCTTAAGTATGACATCCGGTCCGTGATCCCGCAACAGAAAATCTGCATTTTTTCGCTATTTTATCTTATATTTCGACAGCCGCGCAAATGTGTTGTATTTTAACGGTACCACTTTTTTGGCAAGTTGCCGCAAATTTTGAAAACGCACGGTTTTCATGTTTTGCAAAACGCCAATTTATGCCCACACAAGCGATTCAAAATTGACCGCAGTAACTGTTATATGGTAGAATATGTCTATATATTATATGCTGCACCAGTGCCATTTTTAGGAGGGCCTTATGCAGAAAAATTTCACCCTAAAACGTATCGTCTGCCTCCTGGCAGCCCTTTGCCTGGCCGCCGGGCTGGTGGGCTGCGCCGATATGCCCGCCAGCAGCAGTGAGGAAAGCAGCCTGCCCACGATTTTGGTGGGCAGCGATGTCTACCCGCCCTTCAACTATATTGGCGAGGACGGCGCCCCCACCGGCATCGATGTGGAGCTTGCCAAAGAGGCATTCCGGCGCATGGGCTACCGCGCCGAGTTTACCATCATCGACTGGGAACGAAAGACCCAGCTGCTGGAAACCGGCGACATTGACTGCGTGTGGGGCAGCTTTACCATCAACGGACGAGAGGATGACTACCGCTGGGCCGGCCCCTACATGGCCAGCCGCCAGGTGGTGGCCGTAATGCCCGGCAGCGATATTGAAACCATTGCCGACCTGGAGGGCCGCACCCTGGCTGTGCAGAGCACCACCAAGCCGGAGGAACTGTTTCTGACCGACGCCACCCTGCCCGCCCTGCGGGACCTCTACTGCTTTGAGGACCGGGAGCTGATCTACACCGCCCTGGGCAAGGGCTACGTGGACGCCATCGCCGCCCACGAAGTCTCGATCCTGCAGTACATGCAGGACTACAACACTGAGTACCGCATTTTGGACGAGCCTTTACAAGTGGTGAGGCTGGGCGTCGCCTTTGGCAAAAACGACGTGCGCGGGCTGGAAACACAGCTGACCGCCACCCTCGATGAGATGCGGGCGGACGGGACTTTAGCCTCCATCATCGGCAAGTATCTGGCAAACCCCGAGAAATTTTTGGAGGTGGACGGCCTTGTCGAATAGAAAAGTATCTTCCTTCACCGTCCGCTTTTTCTGGCCCCTGATGCTCTGCCTGGGGCTGGGGCTGATGGCGCTGGTGGGGCTGATGTCCTACCGCAGTGACCTGCACCTGGCCAGCCAGAACCTCACCGATGCCACCCAGTACGTCAAACAGCAGCGTACAGCCTACGACCGGTTCAACGATACCTCGGTGACCAAAAGCCTGATGCGCGTCATCGAGAACGCCCAGCAGATCGACCGCGAGATCCAGTACAAGATTGCCCTGACCGGCGAGGCCACGCTGAACACCGACGACCTGCGCCGCTATACCTACGAGCAGCGGCTGACCGGCATCATCCTGATGAACGAGCATGGCGTCGTCCAGCGGGAGTACAGCACTGACGGGCTGGACTACGCCGCCCTGCGCGGGTACGTCACCAAGGACACCGTACTGGGAACTGCTCAATTCCCCATTAAGACCTACACCGCCCGCATCCGGCTGGACGATGGCTCCTACGTGGACCTGGCTGCCCACGGCCGCACCGACGAGCCGGGCGTGATCGTCGTTTATTATCATACCAGCGCCGAATATGCCACCGACTACAACCTGATCATCCAGAACTTGCTGGAAGGCTACGACCCCGGCACCGAGGAAACGCTGGTGGTCACCAGCGGCGACAGCATCATTGCCGCCAACCGCGAAGGCCTGGCCGGGCAGAACGTCGACGACGTGCCGATGCTGCGCAGCATCCGGGAGAACGCCCACGGCGGCGAGATGACCCGCGTGCGGGCCGGTTCCGGCGACGGCGAGTGGGTCTACTGCATGCTGGAGCGCGGGCGGGACTACTACGTCTACGCCTACATGCCGCTGACCCGCGCGCTGGACACCACGCCCAAGAACCTCCTGTTCACGCTGGTGGCCTACGCCATGGTGCTGTTCATCGTCATCATGATCCGCTGGCGGCTCAAGCATGTCTACCAGGAGGAGCAGCTCCGCCGGGAGCAGAGCTACCAGCAGCAGTTGAAAGACGCCGCCCGCAAAGCCGAGAGCGCCAACCGCGCCAAGACCGAGTTTTTGCAGCGCATGAGCCACGACATCCGCACACCCATCAACGGCATCCGCGGCATGGTGGAGATCGGCGACCATTACAGCGAGGACCTGGCCAAACAGGCTGAGTGCCGCCGCAAGATTTGGGATGCTTCGACTCTGCTGCTGGAGCTGGTGAACGAAGTGCTGGACATGGGCAAACTGGAATCCGGCGAGATCGTGCTGGAAAGCTGCCCGTTCAACGTGATAGAGCTGAAAGACGGCATCCGCCAGACGATGGAGCGCGCCGCCGCCGAGCGCGGCATCACGATGACCGACCGCACCGAGGTCAAACACACCACACTCATTGGCAGCCCGCTACACCTGAAGCGGCTGCTGATGAACATTTGGAGCAACGCCATCAAGTACAACAAGGACAACGGTTCCATCGACCTGACCTGCCGCGAGGTGCGCAGCGACGGTAAGATTGCCTGGATCGAGTTTATCTGCGCCGACACCGGTATTGGCATGAGTGAGGAGTTCCAGAAGCACCTCTACGAGCCGTTCACCCAGGAGCACAGCGACGCCCGCACCTCCTACAACGGCACGGGACTGGGCATGGCCATCACAAAAAGTCTGGTGGAGAAGATGGGCGGAACGATAGAATGCCGCAGTAAGCTAGGGGAGGGCACGACCTACTGCATCACGATTCCCTTTGTCATCGACTCCAGCGCTGCCCCGCGGGTCGAGGAAACCGCCGTCCTGCCTGCCGCCACGCCAGCGGGCATGCACGTACTGCTGGCCGAGGACAACGAGCTGAACATAGAGATTGCCGTGTTTGTGCTGGAGAACGCCGGTGTCACGGTAACGAAGGCTGTCAACGGGCAGGACGCGCTGGACCAGTTTTCCGCCAGCGCCCCCGGCACCTTTGATGCCATCATCATGGACGTGATGATGCCGGTAATGGACGGCTACCAGGCCACCCGGGCCATCCGCCAGCTGGACCGCCCCGACGCGGGCAGTATTCCCATTTTGGCCATGACTGCCAACGCCTTTGTGGAAGACCGCCGCCGTGCCTACGAAGCCGGCATGAACGAGCACCTGACCAAACCGCTGGAGCCGGAGGTAGTGCTGAGGACATTGGCGAAATATCGGAGTAAATAAGCAGGAAGGCCCCCTCCCAGAGGGAGCCTTTAACGCAAAAAAGCCGCACAGGCGTGCGGCTTTTTTGCGTATTATCATCATTTAGTCCCGGCTATACAAATCTCTCGTATACACCTTCCCGGCCACGTCGGCCAGCTCGGGGGCGGCGCGGTTGGCGAGGATCACATCACACTCAGCCTTGAATTTGTCCAGATCTTTCTCCACGCGGTCGCCATAGAAAGTATCCTCTTTCAGCGTCGGCTCGTAGATAACCAGCGGCATGCCCTCGGCCCGCAGGCGGCGCATGACGCCCTGGATGCTGGACTGACGGAAGTTATCACTGCCCGCCTTCATCGTCAGGCGGTAGATGCCGACGGCCTTCGGCTCGCGGGAGAGCACCTGCTCGGCGATAAAGTCCATACGGGTGGCGTTGGAGTCCACGATGGCCTGCATCAGATTCTGCGGTACATCGTTATAGTTGGCCAGCAGCTGCTTGGTATCCTTGGGCAGGCAGTAGCCGCCGTAACCAAAGGACGGATTGTTATAGTGGTTGCCGATGCGCGGGTCCAGGCAGACGCCGTCAATGATGTCACGGGTGTTTAGGCCGCGCACCTGGGCGTAGGTGTCCAGCTCGTTAAAATAGGCCACACGCAGGGCCAGGTAGGTGTTGGCAAACAGCTTGATGGCCTCGGCCTCGGTCAAGCCCGGGAAGATGGTATCCACATTCTGCTTGATGGCCCCCTGCTGCAAAAGCCCCGCAAAGGTATGGGCACGGGCGGCCAGTTCCCCGTCCCCCGCCGGGCAGCCTACCACGATGCGGCTGGGGTAGAGGTTATCGTACAGCGCATGGCCCTCCCGCAAAAACTCCGGGCTGAAAAGGATATGCAGGTTGTGAAATTTTTTCCGTACCGACGCGGTATACCCGACGGGCACCGTGGATTTGATGACGATGGTCGCCTCCGGCGCATACTGCCCGGCCAGCGTCAGCACAGCCTCCACGCTGGAGGTATCAAAATAATTCTTCTTGGGGTCGTAGTTGGTGGGGGTGGAAACCACGATGATGTCCGCGCCGGTGTAGGCAGCGGCAGCATCGGTGGTCGGGTGCAGGTCCAGCTCTTTTTCGGCTAAATATTGCTCGATCTCCTTATCGGCAATGGGACTTTTGCGGGCCGCCAGCAGGGCCACTTTCTCGGGCAGAATGTCTACAGCCCATACCTCGTTGTGCTGGGCCAGCAGCACACTGATGCTAAGGCCCACGTAACCGGTACCGGCAACGGCGATTTTCATAAACAGGCGCTCCCTTAACAGTGATATTTATTGTAAGTATACCATGGTGCGGGGCCAGCCGCAACGGTTTTTACCGGATTTCCTTTTCTGTCCTCTTGTACCCCGGCCCAAAATGCGATATAATACCTATGTTTACTTTGAGTTTTGAGTATCCCCACGGAGGTTTATTAAAATATGAAACGTACCCGTACCCTTGCCCTGCTGACCGCGCTGGTCTGCCTGTGTGTGTCACTGACGGCCTGTTCCCCCAAAGAAGTGCTGAAAAGCGCCATCCTGAAAACCACCACTGCCCTGGGCCTGCGCCAGGAAACCAGCGATGAGGACGAGGTCGACGACCTGACTTACGCCACCAGCGGCGGCGACGTGACCTTCCCCGAAACGATGGACACCACTGCCTCCAAGCTGGTGTCCGAGGTGGACGGCGACACCCTGTATGTAGCCTTTAACGGCATTCAGAACCGCAGTACCGACTATTTTGTGGCGGGTTCCGACAGCCTGTCCATCACCGGCTATGCCACCACTGAGTCCACCAACGAGAACTTCCAGACCTTCAAGATCGCCTTGTGGGAGCTGTCCGACGACAAGACTTCCACCAGCTATGTCATCGGCTCCACCGTTTACTACACCACCGACGGCACCTGCTACCAGTACAATGTTTCCGGCCTGACCCCCGGCAGGCAGTACAAGGTCTACATCAGCTATGACTCCACCCGTTATTACATCACCGGCGGGCTGAAGGTCCAGGGCCTGGGCAGCGAGGAGCTGACCACCATCGAGAACGAGAACACCGTCCAGTAACCACAAAACAGCACCGCCCGCGCCGCGCCAAGACGGTGTGGGCGGTTTTGTTGTAGAGGAATTTTTAGAGGAAAAAGTAACGTAAAAGGGGAAGTTTATGCCAAACGTACAATTACGCAATACCCTGCTGCTAATGGGGGCTTCCTTCATCTGGGGCACCGCTTTTGTGGCGCAAAGCGTGGGCGCCGACCACATGGGCCCTTACAGCTTTCTGGCGGGCCGCAGCTGGCTGGCCTGTGTGTTTCTGCTGGGGCTGATGGCCGTGCTGCGCAAAGCCGGCAAGACCAACTCCGCCGCCGAGCCGGGCTTTTGGCAGAACCGCAAGGTGCTGGTAAGGGGCGGCATCTGCTGCGGCATCGCGCTGTTTGCGGCATCGGCTGCGCAGCAGATGGGCATTGGCACCACCAGCACGGCCAAGGCCGGGTTCATGACCGCTTTGTATGTAGTGCTGGTGCCGGTGTTCGGCGTGTTTTTTGGCCGCCGCCCCGGCGTAAAGCTATGGTGCTGCGTGGCCGCCAGCGTGGTGGGCCTGTATCTGCTGTGCCTGGCCGGGCACGACAGCCTGGCCCTGACCGGCGGCGAATGGCAGCTGCTGGGCTGTGCCTTTTTGTTTGCCACCCAGATTTTGCTGGTGGACCACTTCAGCCCCAAGCTGGACGGCATCCAGCTGAGCTTTGTGCAGTTTTTGACGGTGGCGGTCATTTCCACCGTGTTTATGCTGATTTTTGAACAGCCCACCATCGAGCAGTTCCGCCTGGCGGCGGTGGCCATTGCCTACTGCGGCATCATGTCCAGCGGCGTGGCCTACACACTGCAAATTGTGGGCCAGAAAGCGCTGGACCCCACCATTGCCAGTTTGGCTATGTGCTTGGAGAGTGTGTTCAGCGCCTTGGCCGGTTGGCTGATTTTGGGCGAGACGCTTTCCACCACCGAGCTGTGCGGCTGCGGCCTGATGTTTGCCGCCATCGTAGCCAGCCAGCTGCCGGATAAAAAGAAAGTTTAAGTAAATGCCCCCTCTGCAAGAGGGCTCCCGCGAAGCGGGTGGGGTAGAGACTTTCCCAAGGCGCTCTCCCTTAGTCGCCTCCGGCGACAGCTTTCTCCCAGAGGGGGCCTTTAATAGGAGTATCTATGAATGACCTGCGCTTAATTTTCCGCTATGGCAAGCCCTACCGCCGGGACCTTTGGGCGGCTGCCGGGCTGATCTTTATTGAATGTATCTTTGAGATGGTCATCCCCGTGCTGATGTCCACCCTGGTGGACGAGGGTGTGCCCAGCCATAACATGGCGATCATCCTGCGGCAGGGCGGGTTGATGGCACTCTGCGCGGTGCTGGCACTGATCACCGGCCTGCTGTATGCCCGCTATGCCGCCCGGTTCGCCAACGGCTTTGCGGCCGAGCTGCGCCTGGCCGAGTATGCCGCCGTGCAGAAATTCGACTTTGCCAACCTGGACCATTTTTCCTCTGCGTCCCTCGTCACCCGCATGACCACCGACGCCACTGTGCTGCTCAACGCCATCAACGCAGGGCTGCGTCCCTTTGTGCGCAGCCCGGTCATGCTGGCCATGGGTCTGGGCATGGCATTTCTGCTCAGCCCCAAGCTGACGATTGTTTTCCTCATCACAACGCCTATTCTGACCATTTTGCTGGCGCTCATCGTGCGCAAGGTCGGCCCACTGTACGGCCGCCAGCAAAGCGCTGTCGACCACCTGAACAGCCGCATCCAGGAATCCCTCACCGCCATCCGCACCATTAAAGCGTTCGTGCGCGGCGATTATGAAAACGAGCAGTTCAACGCCGTCAACACTGAGCTGAGCGACGCCAGCACCGAGACCTTCCGTTACGCCGTGCTCAACCTGCCCGCGTTCCAGACCATCATGTACACAGCCATTGTCTGCATCATGTGGTTCGGCGGCGGGTTCATCTTGCAGGGCGACATGAGCGTCGGCCAGCTGACCGCCTTTTTGAGCTACGTTTTGCAGGTGCTCAACTCGGTCATGATGTTCTCCGGCGCGTTTTTGCAGATGACCCGCTCGCTGGCCAGCGCCCGCCGCATCCGCGAGGTGCTGACCGAGCAGCCAGACCTGGCCAATGCCGCCGAGCCGGTGGATACTGTGCCGAACGGTCAGATCGACTTCGAGGGCGTCAGCTTCAAGTATAACGCTGCGGCTCAAAAAAGTGCCCTGTCCGACATTACGCTGCACATCCCCGCCGGGGCGACCGTGGGCATCATCGGCGGCACCGGCTCGGCCAAGACCACGCTGGTCCAGCTGATCCCCCGCCTGTACGACGCCACCGAGGGCACCGTGAAGGTCGGCGGCCGCGACGTACGGGACTACGACCTGACCGCCCTGCGGGACGCCGTAGGCATTGTGCTGCAAAAGAACCTGCTGTTCTCCGGCACCATCCGGGACAACCTGAAGTGGGGCAACCCCGACGCCGCCGAGGAACAGCTGTGGGCCGCCTGCCGCGCCGCTCACGCCGATGAATTTTTGGACCGCATGCCCGACGGCCTGGATACCGATTTAGGGCAGGGCGGCGTCAACGTCTCCGGCGGGCAGAAGCAGCGCCTTTGCATTGCCCGTACCCTGCTGAAGCACCCGAAGGTGCTGATTTTCGACGACTCCACCAGCGCCGTGGATACTGCCACCGAGTCCGGTATCCGCCGCGCCCTGACCGAACTGACCGACGTGACCAAGCTGATCATTGCCCAGCGCATCTCCTCGGTGCAGAGCGCCGACCTCATCGTGATCTTGGAGGATGGCCGCCTGCACGCCGTGGGCACCCACGCCGAACTGCTGGCAAAAGATACGATCTATCAGGAAATCTACTATTCCCAGATGAAGGGAGGCGACCCCGATGGCGAATAAAAAGAAAGTCACCGGCGGCAAGCGCCCGCAGAATCTGCGCCGCACGCTGGGGCAGTTCAGCGCCTATCTGGGCCACCACCGCATCATGATTGGCCTGGTGGCGCTGCTGGCGGCCATCAGCGCCCTGGCCGCACTGTTTGGTACCTACATGATCCGCCCGGTGGTCAACGGCCTGCTGGAAAACGGCAGCAAAACCTACCTGGCCGGGGCCGTGGGCCTTACCGCCTGTATTTATATCATTGGTGCGCTGTCCACCCTGGGCTATACCCAGCTGATGGTGCGCGCCGCACAAAAAGTACTGCAGGAGATCCGCCAGGATCTGTTTGCCCACCTGCAGACCCAGCCGCTGCAGTACTTTGATACCCACCGCAACGGCGATTTGATGAGCCTTTTCACCAATGATGTGGACACCATCTCCGATGCACTGAACAACAGCTTTGCTGTCGTTATCCAGACCTTTATCCAGGTCGTGGGCACCTTGCTGATGCTGTTTATCCTTAACTGGCGGCTCTCGCTGCTGGTGGCGGTGGGTTATGTGGGCATGTTCTGGTACATCAACTTTTCCACCCAGCACAGCCGTGCCTACTATGCCAAGCAGCAAAGCAGCCTGGGCGAGCTGGATGCTTACATTGAGGAAATGATCGCCGGGCAGAAAGTCGTGAAGGTGTTCAACCACCAAAAGGCCGACCTGGCCGAGTTTGCCGCCCGCAACGAAAAACTGCGCCTGGCCGGCACCGGCGCGCAAAGCTATGCTGCCACGATGGTGCCCGCCGTCGTCAGCATCGGCTACATCAACTACGCGGTCATCGCTGTGCTCGGCGGCCTGATGGTCATGAAGGGCTGGACCGACCTGGGCAGCCTGGCCAGCTATCTGGTGTTTGTGCGCCAGACCACCCTGCCCATCAACCAGTTTACCCAGCAGGGCAACTTCCTGCTGGCGGCGCTGGCCGGTGCCGAGCGTATTTTTGCCGCCATGGAGCAGCCGCCCGAAGTGGACGAGGGCACGGTAGAGTTGGTGAACGTGCGGGAAAACGCCGACAGCACCCTGATCGCCTGCCCCGAGGTCACCGGCCGCTGGGCCTGGCGGGATTCCGCCCACCCGGACGTAGCGCTGGAGCCATTGCGCGGCGACGTGCGGTTCCATAACGTCAGCTTCGGCTACACGCCGGAGCGGCTGATTTTGCAGGACCTTTCGCTGTACGCCAAGCCGGGGCAAAAGATTGCCTTTGTCGGCTCCACCGGCGCGGGCAAGACGACGATCACTAACCTGATCAACCGTTTTTACGATGTCACCGCCGGGTCCATCACCTACGACGGAATCGATGTGCGACTCATCCGCAAAAACGCGCTGCGCTCGTCCCTGGGCATTGTGCTGCAGGACACCCACCTGTTTACCGGCACCGTGGCGGACAACATCCGCTTTGGCAAGCTGGATGCCACGCAGAAGGAAATCGAGAAGGCCGCAAAGATTGCCAACGCCGACTCCTTCATCCGCCGCCTGCCCCAGGGATACGACACGATGGTCACCTCCGACGGTGCCAACCTGAGCCAGGGCCAGCGCCAGCTGCTGGCCATTGCCCGTGCCGCCGTAGCCGACCCGCCAGTGCTGATTTTGGATGAAGCCACATCCAGCATCGATACCCGCACCGAGGCGCTGATTGAAAAAGGCATGGACGGCCTGATGGAGGGCCGCACGGTGTTTGTCATCGCACACCGGCTTTCCACCGTGCGCAACGCCGATGCAATTATCGTGCTGGAACACGGCCGCATCGTAGAACGCGGCACCCACGATGAACTGCTGGCCCAAAAAGGCGAGTATTACCAGCTGTACCACGGCATGTTTGAACTGTCGTAAACGGACGCGGCGGTGGTTTCTCCAGCTTTCCCAGCTTTTGGAACACGCCGCGGCCCCGTGGCCCGGATTTTTGAAAAAAATTCTGCAAACCTGTTGACATATGTCCACGGTTGTGCTATTATACTATAGCACTCCGAAACACGGAGCATATATCGCGGGGTAGAGCAGATGGTAGCTCGTCGGGCTCATAACCCGGAGGTCGCAGGTTCAAGTCCTGTCCCCGCAACCATGTTAAAAGCTACATTCAAGTTGATTTTGAATGTAGCTTTTATTTTTACTTTATACAGTGTTTCCCCCATGTTATAGTTAACATGGGGAATTTTTTATGCAGAAAAAGATACGCGTAATTTTACCAAGAATTGAGGGCAACAAGAAAACCAAGCACAAGATTCTGAAAGTGGCCGTATATTGCAGAGTAAGTAAAAACACACCGGAGCAGCTACAAAGCCTTGAAATGCAGGAACTGTATTTTGAAAAATTAGTAAACGAAAATCATGATTGGGAACTTTATAAAATTTATAAGGATGTCGGGTCGGGAACACGGAGAAAAGGGCGTGATGGTTATATTGAAATGCTAAAGGATGCCCAAAAGCATCGATTTGACTTAATTCTGGTTAAGTCATTAAGTCGGTTTGGAAGAAATATAGTAGAAACATTATCAACGATAAGGAGACTGAAAAAGATGAATATTGCAATGCTGTCCGATGTAGAACAAATCAATACAATGGAAGTCAACGAAGTGTTGCTATCAATTTTACTTGCGGCAGCACAGGAAGAAAGCGCTGCGAAAAGTGAAAATATCAAGTTTGGTATCCGTCAGCGAATGCGCAGTGGAAAAGCTGTACTAAACCATACGCGCTTTTTAGGCTATACTAAGGATGAAGACGGTAGGCTGGTAGTCGTACCGGAAGAGGCTGAAATTGTGAGGAAGATATTCTCGCTGTATTTAGCGGGTTATGGAGTTCGCAAAATTAAACGGTATCTGGAGGAAAATGGCACAAAGACTGTCACCGGAAAATCTGAGTGGAGTACATCCACAATAGACCGTATGCTGAGCAATGAAAAGTACATGGGAAACCTTTTACTGCAAAAGACCTGCACACCTGATTTCCTGACCGGAAAACAAAAGAAGAATTGTGGCGAGCAGAGTATGTTTCTGGTGGAAAATGCGCATGAGCCGATTGTATCAAAAGAAATATTTGAAGATGCACAAAGACGGAAACATAAAATGTAAGATGCTTGGTTTGAGTTAAAAACATGGAGAGTTTTTCTTGATAATCCGTGTGAAACTTGCTATCCTATTAATAGGAAATCTCTTGGAAATCGGGTGACCTTATAATGAATGAAAACGAACAGCTTCAGCTTTTTGAAGATCAGGCGATTCGTACTGCGTGGGACGAGGAAAACGAAGAATGGTATTTCTCCGTTGTGGATGTGGTATCCGTGCTGACTGATGCAAAGGACTATGACACGGCGCGTAACTACTGGAAAGTCACCAAAAAGAGGCTGAAAGACGAGGGCAGTCAGTTGGTAACAGATTGTAACCAACTGAAATTGAAATCCCCCAAGGACGGTAAACGCTACAAAACAGACGTAGCCAACACACAGCAGCTGTTTCGCATCATCCAGTCCATCCCATCCCCCAAGGCGGAACCCATGAAATTGTGGCTAGCGCAAGTTGGACGGGAGCGCATAGAGGAAACACTCGACCCGGAACGCATTGCGGAACGACTGATTTCCACCTATGAGCGAAAAGGGTACACGCGGGAATGGATCAATCAGCGTTTGCAGGCAATTTCGGCCCGCAAGGAATTGACTGATGAATGGAAGGATCGCGGCATCGAGAAAAACGCGGAGTATGCGATTTTGACCGACGAAATCACCCGCGCGTGGAGTGGTATGAGTACCCGGCAGTATAAGAACCTGAAAGGACTGAAAAAGGAAAGCCTGCGGGACAACATGAGCACCTTGGAATTGGTGCTGAATATGCTGGCAGAAGTGTCCACAAAAGAAATCTCCCAGACCGAGCAACCGGAAGGCTTACAGCAAAACCGCGATGTGGCACGCCGTGGCGGTTCGATTGCAGGTGAAGCGCGGAAGCAAATTGAACAGCAGACGGGACGGCCTGCAATCACCAGCAAAGGCGCAGCAGAGTTGAATCATGTTGTTACGGAGATGCTGGAGGCAAGTTCCGGCGTTGATTTAGAAAAAGGATCGGAAGATTAAGCTATAATGAAAATTTAATAAAGGGTAGTAGAAATTGTCTTGCACATATAGAATTTTTAGAACTATATGATATAATTAGCATGAAATAGTATTTTTAAGGGAGGCAGCAGAAATGTACTCAACGAAACATATGGAAGATCTACAGATAAGTTACATATCTGCACTATGCGCCTCGGTAGGGATTGATTATGACATACAGGGCCATGATGCGGATAGCACTGATGCCATTATTAAAAAGAAAATCATTTTGCCCAACGGAAGCTGGTATTTTTCCCAATTAAGAATTCAATTGAAAAGCACTTTCGGTGAATCGCAGTATGAAGATAAGGGAGACCAAATCAAGTACAAACTAAAGGTGAAAAATTATAATGATCTTTGTACACAGGCGACGGCTCCTATTATTTTAGGACTGTTCATTCTACCCAAAGAAGATTCTACATGGGTTAATTGGAGCATTGATGAATTACTTGTAAAAGGCACTATGTATTGGATGGATTTTTCATCAAATACGCCTTCGTCAAATTCAGAAACGATAACCGTTACAATTCCAAAGTCTAATGTGGTTAGTCCTGACACGCTTCTAGAAATATTAACTAAAATAGCAAAGGAGGAATGGCCATGATATACTCTGTCGATTTTAAGAAGTTAACGGAGAAGATTAATCCGCTCTCTTTTGTTAAATATTTAAAAGATACTGGTTGGATGCAATTCCCAACAAAGAAAACTTACGTCAAAATATTTCAAATTAGTAAATCAGATAGTGATTTTTTTCAAGTCACAATCCCGATGAATCGTGATTTGTTGGATTACCAAGACGCAATGTATCAAGCTATAGAAACTGTCGCATTTGTGGAGGGTCAATCAACGGAGCAATTGTTATTATTTTTGCTTAATCCCAATACAGATATACTGAAAATTCGGCTGGACCGAAAAAACATAGAAGCAGGTAGTATCTTATTTGATGATGCTATTCGTGTTTATGAAAATGCAAAAAAGCTTATCGCAGCGACAGCCCAGGATGTTCTTCATCCCAAAAAGTATCATCAAGGTCGTATTGATGATGCTGTGTCACAGTTTATAAATAACTGTAAATTTGGACAAACTGAAATTGGAAGCTATGTTGTCTCGGTGGTTTGCCCTTTCGCAGAATTAGATGATGCCGAAGGATACAAACAGTTAAGTATTTTTTCCGAAGAGGAACAGTGTGCTGATTCTTTAACCAGAAAAGTGACCAATAGGATTATGTCGAATGTTTCGTTCATAAAAAATACAATTGATGAAGGAAATTATTCTTGCCTTAGCGAATCTGACAATATAAGTGCGAATTTTTATGAAGCACTCGCAGGGCTAAACCTTAAAGAGGATGATACGAATCTTGAATTCATTGCTCAGTGGTCTCCTACGGTGAAAAAAAATCGTGCTTCATGCGACAGGATTATGCTTTCAAACAATTACTATGAACCAATTTCTGTTGCAACTTCACAATTAAGGGAGTGTATTTCTACAAAGACAAAGATATTTGGTCGCATAAAAAAACTCGAATCTTCACCTGATCCAGAAAAGAGGAACTCAGGGAAAATCACAATTGTTTATCTTAACGAGGAAGATAAGCCTCGTACAATCACAGCCAATTTGAATAAAGTGGATTATGAGAAAGCTATCGAGGCACATAGTCATGGAAATCATGTTGAAATTGTAGGTGATATTACCAATAGCGGAAAGAAAAATGCCACGATTACGTGCGAGTCTTTTGCAATATTAGATTAAAGAGCATCTCGAATATTTATTGAAATTTTAAATGTTGTTTAAGAAATCACTGCATTTGGTGGGTATCTTTTTTATCACACTCAGACAACAAAAGCTCGTTGAAACGACAAGTTTCAACGAGCTTTTTTCTACATTATGGCAAAAGTGGTAACATTCTGGTAACTTTGACCCCAAAATGACCCCAAAACGGCAAAATGACCGCGCCCGGATGGTTGAGGTTTTCAACCGTCCGGGCGCTTTTTGTGGATAAATTTTGCGGAGTTGGCAGGTAAATATAGGATCGGTCAGCGTAGTCAGCTCGCTTTGACGAGTACCAACACGCTGTTGTTTGGCACGACGATCTGTTCCTGTTTGGTAGGAATGGGCGGGTTCTTGTACTGGCGCAGGGCTTTTTGGATTTGCTGCTTGACCTCTAGCAGGGCAGCATCCAGCGTGGCTGCTTGGGTAGTGATTTTTGGGAAGTCGGGAACATGGGTAGTGCAGCCGTCCGGGGATAAGGTGCAGAGTACAGGGTAGGGCTGGTTCTCCACAGAGATGCTGTACTGCATCCCGAACATATCGTTCATTTTGTCCATCTCGCGCCGCTTGTGTTCATCCATGCTGTGGACATAGGTGTCCATTGTGAAGGCTACCGAGTAATGACCGAGGATGGCTGACAGGGTCTTGTAGTCCATGCCGCG
>ERZ1034842.354-NODE-354-length-20391-cov-22.772325_pt1 | contig 20391 bp, 33 predicted proteins | sample MGYA00520634_ERZ1034842 | MGnify/ENA primary metagenome ERZ1034842 (study PRJEB33766, sample SAMN09781734) | gut metagenome | biome: gut microbiome | host: Homo sapiens | place: Madagascar | study: EMG produced TPA metagenomics assembly of the PRJNA485056 data... | reverse complement strand
TCACGTCCTTGTACACGCTGCCGTACTCGATGGGCACATCTTTCCGCACAATGCCTGTATATACGCTGGTCACGCCCTGCGCTTCGGCCTGCCGTGCTTCAAGGCTGCTGTCCAGTGCAACGTAATTCGCAAACTCGGCGCCCTCTCTCCACTCGGTAGCATAGCCGCCTTCTCCGTCAGGCTTTGTCAGCTTGTCCATGATGATGCAGCTATGCGAAAAATCATCTAAAAGGCTCATAGCTTTCTCCATTTGTTCAGCCGAGAAGCAAACACGCCCTGCCAGCCCGTCACAGAGCCGCCAGAATTGCCGTTTGCGCTCGATTTGGTGTAACTGTACCCGGCAAAGCTCTCGCTTTGAAATGGGCTATTTGCGGCGTTCTCGTACTGCGTGCGCCACGCCTTGATTTCTTCTTCAAGGCGCAGAAATTCGGCAGGCACGGCCATGGCCCAGACAGCGCCATTAAACGTTTCATCTCTCAACGAGCAGTTGCCGTATTGATACACGCCATCGTTCAGAACGCTGCCCACAATGCGGAAATACTGTCCAGCACGCAAAAAAGGGAGCGCAATGCTCCCGCCCTTGATGCTGAACTCGCCCAGATGGACGCCGTTCTGTGTGACAAACCAGTTTCGGCACTCCCTCATCAATTCTTCAAGCATTACACTCCCTCTTTTTTACTGTACTGCCTTGGCAGTTTTTGCGCTCTGGGTTTCTGCGCTCTTGGATTCTGCGGGCGTAATGGTGGCAACAGCGATGCCGTCCAGGTATTCTGCCCACAGCTTCATGCCCATAAGAGCGTACATATCGCCAGTTGCTCGGCTGTAGTCGCCGTCAACATGAACGCCAATCAGGTTGGTTTCGCCCTCGACGGTATAGTTCAGGCCCAGCTTGGCGAAATCGCTGTCGGCGGGGTCGATGTAGTACAGGTCGATGTTCTCAACAGGGACGGCGATGACCTTGTTGCGGGCGATGTACTTTGCGGGCAGCAGGAACAGGGTAGAATAGCCCATGAAATTCTGAACATAAGTCAGGCCGAAGGCGGTCTGCGTGGTGATTTCCTTGTCGCCCAGATAGCCGTAGAAGTCCAGAATGTTGGCAAAGCCGACAACCTCAGTAACGTCGCGATCCATGCCGGCGAACTTGTCCAGCACGTTGCCCTTTGCCAGAGCAAGGCCCTGCTGCCAAGTGGTAGCGGAGACAGCCAGAGATCCGGTGTTCAGGAAGGTGTAGAAATCGCCCAGAACCTTGTTCTGCAGGGCGACAAGGAACGCCTCGTCGGTTTTCTCTACGGCAACATCAGCGCCGTACTTGGCGACGGCCTCAACGGACACGCTCTTGGCATACTTGGCAATTTCAATGTCGCCGTATGTCTTGGGCGTGACCTTCATCTTGGTCAGCGGAATCTCGTCGCCTTCCTTTACGGACGTGCCGCCAGCCAGAGTGCCATCAACAGCAGCCTCATAGGAGACCAGCTTCGTGCCGGGGGCCTTGCGGATGGGGCGCATAATGCCCATGATAGTGCGCAACGCGTCCCAGTTCTTACCAAAGCGTGTGACAAAGTCCACCTCGCGGGCGTTGACAGTAATCTGGGTAGCGGTAGTCAGGTTAGTTTTTGCAGCCATATTTTGGCTCCTTTCTGTTAATCGTCAGATTCGTTTTGCATGAGGTTTACAAGCGCCGCCTGCCGCTCGGAGGTGGACAGTACATAACGGCCCTTGTCGTCCGTCTTGTAGATGTCTTCCCGCGTCAGAACCTTGCCGCCGTTGTTGGCCGGGGGCGTGGCGCTGTTGGCTCCCTTGGTGCTGGTCGTGGTGATGTACTCGCTGTAATCGCCTTTGAGGCTCTTTTCCAGCGTAGTAGCGTCCTTAATAGCGCCTTTTTCGTCCAGCTCCAGATTGTCCAGCAAACCGTCAGCCTTTGCCAGCCGTGCGACAGAGGAAATCCGCTTTTCCGAAATGCCGATTTTCAGCAGGACATCGGACAGCGCCTTTTCTTTGGCAGCCGTCGTTTTTTCAGCGTCTACGTTAGCCTTGTAGTCCCCAAAAGCCTTGTGCTCTGCTTCATACTTGGCTTTGTAGCCGCCGTCGCCCTGTGCTTTCAGGTCGTCCAACTCCTTCTGAACGCCCGGCAGCTTTTCTGCATCGGCCTTGTACCGCGCGACTTCATCCTTCAGCGGGTCAACAACGCCCAAATGGAGCGCAACCAGCTGATTTTCAATTTCGTCAGTGCAGCTTTCGCCAATGATCTTGCGGATTTCAGCGCGTGTAAATTTTGCCATGTGGATTCTCTCCTTTTCTTCGGTGACGGTTCTTCGTCATTTGAGATTATTTATTCAAAACAGCAGTGCTTCGCTGTTTTTGCGTATAAAAATAGCAACTGCCGAGAAAGTCTCGGTAGTTGCTAAATGAACTTGTTTTTACGGTTTCACATCAACGCTGGGAAGCACATCTGTGTGGAAATACAGTTTATAATGGTACGGGTCTGTGTGTGTTCCTGTAATATCCTCGACAACATACATCGTGTAGCTGTTTAGGTAGATGTAATTCTTCCTGTAAGTATCGGGGCCAATCTTTACCGTACAGACAAGCTCGTTGCTGGAATTGTTGGAGATAGACATGTATCCCTCTGCTTCCATAATTACCTTGTCTGTTCTGGCGTTGTAAACGGTGATTTTTCGTTCGCTTTCAAAGTAATCGGCCTGTTTAGAAATATTGGCGTTTGCTTTATCGGCTTCGGAGCAGCTACACAAAAGCAAAACTGAGGCCATAACTGCGATTGCGATATAAAGAATCTTTTTCATGTGCTTTCCCCCTAATAAAAAGAGCCGAGAGGCTTATTTGCCTTTCAGCTCTGCTTCGATTATTTTTCTGTATTGTTCGCCATGCTCTGAAACGGCAGGTTTTATAAAAGGCTGTGCACGTTGGCCGTGCGTCAGATGCCAATCGCCTTTAGCGTCCTGATATACCCACGGCGTTTGTCTGCCGCCCGGGTAATAAACGCCGGTGCCGCACTCAACGTACACGCCATATTCGCTATTTGTTCCGATATACGCAGCCCGTTCTCCGCTGTCTGCTACTGTATGAGTAATGCTGTTACGCAAGTTGCCGGTATCAACGGGACATAGCTTTTTAGCGTACCCCTCACCGACAAGCCCGCACTTTTCCAGCGCCCGCTGACACGCCGATTCCAGCTCTTTGTAGACTTCAGCGCTGTGGTCTTCAAGTGTGATTTTCATTGCGCGTCAATCCTCTTCAAGTGCTTTATAAAACGACACATAGGATTCCTTTGCTTTTGGTGGCGCGTCACTTGTCAGTACATACTTTTTGACAGATGCGTCAAACCTGAACCATTTTTCATTTTCCATAAAATAGGGCATATCTTGGAACATATTACGCCTTTCCGAAATATTTTTTTATTATATTGGCAACCGTCAAAGAATATTCGCTCGGATTTGTGCCAACTTCCGCATCGGCAAAGCATTCTGCAACAAATTCATCCGCATTTGTCAGAGAGTAATCGCTAATTTTAATGCTGTCGTATTTCTTTTTTGCTGTCGCAATTGCTTCTCTGTCTGCGTCCGTCACTTCACCTGTTCCAAAAATCATTTTGGTTTCAATCGGTTTACGGATTTTGTCATAGTTGTCTTTCGCTGCTTGCACTGTGTTACAGTACTCGTCCCAAATCGGTTCGATTTCTTTTCTCGCCTTTTTAACTGCCGTAAAATCAACAAGTGCAAAATTTTGCGCTTTTCCGGGCAATTTTTCTCCGATATTTAACAAACTGTGTCCATATTCGTGCGTAATAACATATTTTATTTCATCTCCCGCCGCAAATTTAACACAATACCCTTTTTGCGAAAGTTCAAAAATATGCTTTCGACCAGAATCTGTTACTTTCAGCGGGTTTATTCTCATTTCCGCGCTTCCCAGCCCCCATTGATGATTTACAACGGCAAAGGCGTGTGAAAGCAAACTGTCGGTTTTGTCCATTACGGTAAGCTTTGTAAGCGGAGAATAATATCGGTTTCCGAGGTCGTCAATTGCGTCTACAATGCTAGCAGAAACATTTTTGTCAAGTTTGGAGATTTTGACGGTATCAAGAAGTGTATTATTTTTAATGTCTTGTGCTTTAACTTCAACGCCGTGACCGACAAAGTGTTTTCTGTAGTCGTCCCAAGCACTCCAGATGGATTTTCTGCCTCTTAGGTCAATGTTTTCCTGCGCTTTTTCTTCTTTTTTCCACCCCGCCCACTCTGCATAAGTCATATCTTTTACAAGCACAGATTCCCCAGTTTCCGGGTCAATAGCACGTCTGCCGCCGCTACTCGTGTCCTCGTTGTCAACCTCTGCAATTTGGGTGCATCGGCAATTATACACAAGATACCCCGGTGCGGAACTGTCTCCCGGATACATAAGCTCGTACCCGTCCACCTTAAACGGTTTGTCAACATCTACTGTCTGGCCGTCAAGCATTGCGTGCGCGTGTCGTGTGCGGTTGTCCAGCGTTGCCAGCCATTTCTTTTTCAGCTTGATGCCCATGTCCTGCGCGGCACGGTAAGTATCTAGCCGCCCAGCGTTCTGCGCTGCCGTGACCGCCGTCCGCGCCGTTCTTATGGCGCTTGCGCGGCTCATATCCTGCATACGGCTTTGCAGGTCGTTGGCGATTTTCGGTATGCTTTTGCCTTGCAGGATGGAGCTTGTGACGCTGGCTGTGATTTGCTGCTTGCCGTACTTCAAATCAATGCCGCGCTGCAATGCACGCTTTGGCGGGTAGTACGGCATCAAGTCAGGCTGCTCCACAATCAGACGTTTCACTGTCTGCTCATCCCACAGCGTAAAATCTGCTTTGTCGGAAACCTGCTCGATTTTGTAAGCAGAGTAATTGCGGTTCAAGCTGTAAATGCCTGGCGTGGCGTCATTGACGTATGATACAGCCGTTTCGTTGGCGTTGGTGTATCTATTTGCCACCTTATCACGCAACGCCTCATAGCGCTTGCCTCGGCCCATCTGCGCAAGCCGCCATTGCTTGTACTGCTGTTCTGTGATTTCGCCTGCATCCAGCTTTTCTTTCATGGCTGCATCACGCTTCTCGAACTGCTCAAAATAGGCTTTCACCGTGTCGGTCAGTTCGTCAGCAGCTTCTTTGTACAGCTTTGCGATGCGCTGTTCCAGCTTGGCAAGCTCGGCATCTGTCATTTTGTGGGCGTAATCAGGTTTCGCCATTGCCGTTCATTCCTTCTCCCGGCTGGTTCTGTGGTTCGTTAGGCGGCTGGTTGGTAATTGTGCGGTCTAGCTCCTCTGCCGCCTTGCGGCGCATCAAGTCTTCAAACTGGTCTGCGTCTCCGAGAATGGTCAGCAGCTTTTTGGTGATGTATTCATCATCGTAGTACTCCGCGCCCAGCAGCACGGTCTGCGCCTCTTCCTGCTTGTTGATAATCTGGTTGCGCGTGTATGTCGGATCGTCATCAAGCCCGGCAACCGCCAAAATACCCTTGATGCAGCGCGTCACGCAGCTTTCAAACTTGTCCGTTTTCAGGTCGAGTGGCACATAACTGGCCTTGATAGCCGTTGCAGTTTGGTTGCCAGCGCTAACAGCCGCAGAATCAAATGCCTGAAAGTCCTCGTATAGCTTTCTGGTGAGCATGTCAATAGTCGCCTGCGTGCCTTGGAACGGAGCTTCGATGCTCTGTGGCGTGGCCTTTGCTCCCTCGTCACCGTCAGCGTGGGCGACATGGGTCGTTTTAAGACGCTCGATAAACTTTGTATCGTCCTGCTCGTCCATGGCTCCGCAGTTGGTCAACACCCAGAAAATCAGGTTGCCTTCGTCAACGTTGTTGACCATATTGCTGCTTGCAAGGTCGAGCGCGTCAATGGTATTCTGTCGCCCCTGTAGCTCGCTGTGGGCCTGCTCGCCGTTTTTTAGCGGGACAATGGGAAATCCGGGATAGTTCTCACCGTCATAAATTTCTGTGCCGTCTGCCTCGCTGGTGCGCAGCTTCAACTTGTAGGCGCGTTTCGGCTTGAGAATCGCCATATCATCGCCTTTGGGCTTCAGATACTCTGTATAGCCGTCAAGCTCGTACAGCGTGGCACGCAGTGGCTTATTGTCTGCCACCTGCCAAAAACGGATTCCGGCTTTAATGGAGCCGTCTTCCTCGTCGTACAGTGGAACAAATTCCTCTGCTGCGAACACCTGAACATGGTCGAGATTCCAGAACACGAAAGACTGCCCGTCAATCAAAGCATGGCGGGCAGCGTCCATAATATCTTCGTCAAACGTCGCACCCAGCGCCTTTTTTGTCTCCGGCTCCTGAAATGAAACGCCGTTTCCCAGCAAATACGAAACTTCTTGGTCTACAACAAAGCCAAAGAACTTACTTGCGATTTTGTGATTTGCCGTGTACATGTCACGGTGCGCCTTGCCCTGCATGTCGTAGATGATTTTCTCGTATTTGTTGATTGTAGGGTTTTCTCCGTGGTAATACTTGTTTGCGTTCGCTGCAAGGCGTGTGCTATGGTCGGCCTTATACTCATTGATTGCGCCCAGTATGAAACTCATGCGGGCCTTTTCGTCCTCGCCAACCGCTATAAAATCTTGGTATGTTTTCACGTCTTCTCACCGCCTTTACACGAAAATGCTCTTGTATCTGGTTTCGGCGGTGTCTCCCGCCTTGTTCGCTGTGCTTTCCATCGCGTACCGCACCGCATCAATGTGATGGTTGTTCAAATCCGGGTAGCCTTCCAGCACTTCTCCCGTCTTTCCGTCCCGCTCGTATTCATACTCGCTGAACTCTTTTGCCGTGTCCGGGCATCGCACGGGGTCTATTACAATAGCATCAAGCATCTGCAGCCACTTTGTACCGTATACAACAGACTTTGGCCCTTTTCTGGCTGGGAATGTTTTCACGCCGTACTTGTTATAGTCCGCAATAGATTTTGGCTCGGCGCTATCCGCGCAGACTTTATCCTCCCGCGTCAGCCCTCTATCCAAAAGAAGTTGCGCAGTGTCCCTGTTGCTGGTTCTACGCCGTGTCAGTTCATCAAAGATGTACAGCGTGCGCCGCGCTGCATCATAGTGCATTGCATTGTATGCCCACGGGTCAGGATACCAGCCCCAGTCAACGCCGCGCTTAATGCGGTCAAAGCTGGCAATCTGTTCATCGGTGATTTTCTCAATGCGCAGATTCTCAAATACCGCCGTGCCGCTGCCGACAACCTCACCTAAATACTCATGCCGGTATGCTGTTTCGTTGGTTTTCTCTAGGTATTCAGCATCGGCCAGGAACCGCTCTCCGAGCCATTCTGCGGGCGTTGTTTTATAGGTGGAATGATGTATCAGCTTTCCATCGCGGGCTTTCAGAGCGTATCCGTTTGCCCAGTTCCGTGCCATTGCTGGCGGGTTGAAACTCTTGAATGTGATGAACCAATCGCCGCCGCGCAAGCAGGACTGCTCCACGTTTCGGATTTGTTCTTCACCGTCAAACTGGTCGAGTTCCTCAAACCAGCAGATGCCAATATAACCAAACGGCACTTTGATTGACTTTACTTTTCCGGGGTCATCAACACCGAAAAAAAGCACCTTTTGCCCAGTTGGCAAATAGGTGCATTCCATCGGGGAAACAGTGCAGCGGAAATGATCGTGCAATCCAAGCTCATTGATAGCCCAAACGATTTGCGCATACACGCTTGTGCGCAGTGTGTTTCCGACCTTGCGGAAAACCGCCGCGTGGCATTGCGGATGCTTGATAAGCTGCAAAATCAGCTCTATGCTGATATAGCTGGATTTTGTACTTCCGCGCCCGCCCTTTGCGACAAGCTCTTTTACATTGCCTGCCTTGATTTTGCGGTGGACTTCGGCGAAACAAGGGGAAACAATCCCGGATAGCTTACAAGTCATCTATAATTTGCACCTCGCTATCCCGCTGTTGTTCCGGCTTGTCCTTCCATCCAAAATTTGCACGCAAACTGAACTGCGCACCGTTAAAGCTTTCCTTGTAATACAATCTTTCTTCTGCGTACTGCTCGCATTTTGCCTTTGCGCGCGTAATCGTGTCAACAAATGCTGGTTTGTTCTGATAATTTAGAAGCGCCTGCCTTGACGTAAAACCAAGCCAAAGCGCTAATCCCGTAACCGTAGGAGGGCGGGCATCATCACAAATCACACGGTTTTGATTATCCCTTAACGGATTTCCCTCATGGTCAATTGCTGGAATACCTTTGCAATGGATAAAGTAAGCGTCAATTTTTTCTTGCATTTCTTCTACTGTCTTGTACCTCGGCGGTGCGCCCACAGGATTTTTTCTTGATGCCACTTTATCACCTCGCTTTACAACACAAAAAGCCCACACAATTTGTGTAGGCTTATATCCCCCAAAACCCCTTTGCGCCGGAGGAAAAGCGCGTTCCCGCCCTACCGGTCTCTGCTATGCCTGTCTCACCCGTTGCGGGGAGCAAATCCGCAACGCTTTTTGATTCCCTCTATTTATATCCCGCGTAGGAAATCACAGCGCGGCATCCAACCAGTTTTATATACCGTCTGCTGGTTTACGGTCTCTGCTTTGATGTAATGTGTTTCGGCAATGCGTAACTGCGTCATCAACGGAGTCCGCACAAGCAGATGCCGGGCAGACTTTTTCAGGCTCTCAAAGTCCCGTTGCGATCTGCCATCGCGCCGCGCTCCTGATCGGCTTGCCGCTTTGCTTACAGCGTTCAGGTTATCTATCGCGTTTTGCCTGCGCCGGGCTTTCACCGGTGGGAGCGACCCAGCTTTCGCCGCTGCCGGAATCGAACCGGCCCCATGCCAAATGGCTGCACTCTTCAGGTGCTGTACGGCATATAAAAGGCGCGGCAGTTGCGCGTGTTGCACGGTGTGCAAGTTACAAGCAAGTTGATATTTAACGCATTACCGTCTTATATTTAGTAACTTGCTACAAACTTGCACGCTTTTGCAAGTTGCGTGCACAAGAGGCTTGCCGCGGCTTTTGGTACTGCACATAGGTCTTGCACCTTTGCCACGCCGTAGCTTGCGGAACGCAGCGCCCTTGCCGTATTGACTTGTCAGGCCAAGTTTGCGGCTGGCTATGCAGCATATAAAATGCCGGTCTTTCCCGGCTGCCAGCTATGAGAATAGGAGAATTGAAATGAAAATGGTAAAGAAAAGAGGTTTCTGTTATGCCGTAGGCTGTCCCGTTCCTACATCATCCAGCATATCTATGTTACTACTTGACAACGTCCCCACAGTTACCCTTTTTTCTTGTCCAAAATCCAGAAAAATTTCCTTCTGCTTTCGTAAAACTGCCGTCTGCCGCAATACACAGGCTGGTATTCGTAAGCCGTTCCCTCTGTTACGTTTTTCAACAGAGCGCACCAGTTTAAAGGGTCTGCTTCTCTTGCCGCGTCCTCAATGATTCGGACATCTGTGCTTAACTTTAGCGCTCTGTCCGCCTTTCTAGCTGTTGGGTCTGACTTTCCGTTTCCGTGCGGCAAACCGTCATTTGAAACCGCATCAAGCCCTCTTGCACTAGCAATTTCCAACCGCATTTCAGCGTATCTTTTGCAAAAGTGCTTTAATTCAAGGTATCTTTCTTTTGAAATTCCATATTCATCTAGGTTGAGCGGTCTTTCTCTCATTTTTGCTCCTTTCTTCCAGTTTAATGCAGCGCGGCAGCGTGCAAATATCGCCATTCTTCCACTCGCATGTAACGCAAAGATGTTTGCGGGCGTATTCATCAACTAGTTGCTGTTTTGTCATGGGGTCACCTCCGGGGGTAGAAGTCATTTTAAAAGCCTCCTAAAGATACGATAAAGCGCAATGCCGATGCGGGTTACGACCAGCAACGGCCAGAAAACAAGGGCGATAACGTTGTCTGCGCCGTCTACGGTGTCCATTCTGTCTGTGTGGTTGATGTACAGGACGGCGAGCAGGCCGCACAGGTCGTAAACACATACGGCAGCGATAACAAGGATAATGGTCATGGGGTCACCTCCGGGGGTTCTGGGAGCGGCATCCAGTGGGTGACGGCATCCAGAGCGTAATAATGCCCAAATTGATAAATTCCTCTGTGTTAGGAAGTCTAAACGCCATTGACATTGAATCAAACGCCGATTCGTATGTAAGACCTACCTCTTTAGCAACTGGCAGTCTGTCTTTAACGCTTATCCATTTTTCCTTAGGCCGCAGGGTTTCGGGGTCGATGGTTGGAAATTTTTCGATTTCGTGTTGTATGGCAAGATACTAGGAATTGTCCAATTCAACGGCGCCAAATACCGCTTCCATAACATTGCTTGCTTCAATCAACCGCACCGGTTCTTTCGGTTGGCTTGCGCCCGGAATCGGGCAGCCTATTGTTGTATTCATTCTGATACCTCCTCTACATAGGCCATACTCTGGCGCAGATTGAGGAACGCTGGATTGAGAACGCATGCCGGTACTACGGAATTACCGCAGTGCGCACTGTCTCTGTTAAAATTCCCCGCAATGCTCACGACGCGAACGCTGCAAGCGCGACCCAAGACGGAATCCTTGTAACTGCACCACCACGGTGTGGCCGTCCAAATCAAGTCATCGTAGTGTGGAATGAACTCACGGTACTTGCGGTAATCGTCACAAGTGAGGATGAAAACATCGTCCTGTACAGTGCCATAAGCTCTGTCACCGTTGTCGGCTACAAGGTCAAGAGTATGCGACAGCAGACTTTTCCTCTCGAAAGAACTGTTAGCCAAATCAGATAGAAGCCCCCGCACATTACTAGTGCGGTAGTTATTCCAGTTGCCCCTTTCGTCTGTAAATTTATCACTTGGGCAGAATTTTACATCTTTTGCCCACGGCTTCGCCATAATGGCCAACAAGCCACCGTCAGGGTGGTTCGGGTCAAGGCAGACCCACTCAAAGCCCTTAAACATAAAGTGCTCGCCGGGTCGCAGTGTTGTGATGTTAGTCATTGTCCGCCACCTCCGTGAGCCAGTAAGTCCTTTTGCATTCGTCACACTCCCTATCGCCGCAGCATTCTTTCATTTCTTTTTCGATGATGCATGGCGATATATCTATAACATCTTGACAAAAGTCGGCGTTTGGGAACATCCTCAAGAACTCACTCTGGCGGGTCTTGACAGGGTTGTCTTTTGCCCATTGCTCGACTTTTGAAACTGTTTCTTCAATGCTTTTAATCGAATCGTCGTCGAACCCAACCATGCAGTACATGTCATTTTTGTAAACAGGGCATTCCTCGCAGCTTTGATTTTTGCATAACCTGTTTACCGTCTTAAAAAATTAAACGGTGTCCATAGTCTCACTCCTTATCCAGCCCGCGGGCTACATACTGCCCATAGGTCAGGCCCAGGGCGGCGGCTTCGCGGGTACATTGTTTGAGAGGTTTTATAGTTTTCTTCGGGGCGGGATGCGCAGCGGGTTTCTTTCCTTTTTTCAAAACACCGGCATTCTTGCGGCGCTGGTAAGATGCCTGCGCGCTTTTGATATTGCGCTTGCGGATGCAGGAATCACAATAGCGCTTTGTTGGCTGTACATCCCACATGATTTTCCCGCAGGCCTTGCAGAATTTTGTTGTGGTCATAGCGGCTCCTTTGTTTGGGGTGCTTCAATGCCGATGCTTTGCAACGTTACCTGCGCCCAGAGGTCGGCAAGCTGGTCATTGCGGTACTCGTTGTATTTATCAGCAACGGGGCCGGTCATTGCATCCTGAATCCGTTTCAGGGTGCGGGGAGAAAGACCGACCTGATAGCACGCCAGCAGACACAGATAGGTGGCTCTGGTAGCAATGTCGTTGCGCTCTTTCATGACAGCCTCCTGCGCACGGCTCTGGATGCCCTGAATTTTAGCTTCTGCATAAGCGTCTATGGCTTTTTGCATGGCCAATGTGGGATGAAGTCTGGCTTTCATGGGTTACACTTCCTCTAATGTTAAACTCACTTTGTATGTTCCTTTTAAGACTGATACAATAGCAGCCAGCGTTTCAGCCGTGTATACGCCTTCAACCCGCTGCACGATTTTCTCGCTTTTTGCTTTGGCTTTTTCATTTTTTTGAACATCATCATGTGCCTTTTTAAAATCCATTGCTGCGGGCGACAAGTTTTCGATATAATACTTGATTTTTTTTACACCGGCGGCATTCGGCGTCCTATTACCATTTATCCAGTAGTACAAAGAGGCTTTATTTACCCGAATGCGTTTCGCCATTTCCTGATATGTTATGCCCTCAGCTAACATGTCATCCTTTACGGACTCTATCAAGTGCGCAATGCGTTCGTTTCGTTTCTTTCCTTTATACAAATCTATTCCCTTAAAAAGCCATTCTTTGTCTACGCCAAGCGCCTTTGCTAATGGGCCGGCCTTGTCAGCTCTGATTTCACTTCTGTTTCTGAGTGAATATGAAATATAATCGGTGTTTGCGCCCATTTCATAGCTGATAGCGTTTCTGGTCTTCCCGCTGTTTTTGACAGCCCATTCCAGTCGCTCCCAGAAATCCGGAATATCCGGCAGTTCCGGCTCCGGCGGCGGGGTTGGCGGTTCCTTTTCCTCCGGCTTTGGCAGACCCAGCAGCCAGCCGACAGTAACGCCCATACTGGACGCCCCTGCGATGCGGTTTGCGTTGTAGGCGCTGAGTGTCTTTGCCTTGCCGCTGCACAGCTGGCCTAAGTAGCTGCCACTGATGCCGGTACGCTGGGAGAACTGGCTCAAATTCATAGTGCCCATCGCATACTTGACACGTCCCGCTACGCTTGGCAGGTTGGGCAAAACAAGGGTCTGGCATGGGCCGTCTTTTTTGTGATTTTCCGCTTCGCTTGCAATGCGTGTTGGGGAAATAGGCGTGCGATGTGCGGCCATGGCCTGTTCTTGCATGGACTGCTGGTACTCATAAACTTCATCTGTCATGTTGTCTCATCCTCCAATTCTTCAATAAAAATTTCGGTGCGGGGGTTGGATTTGTCGTACATTACGCGGGAGCCGTCCACGCTGGCAATGATTGTGTTATTGTCGTCTGCAAGGATTTTGGCGGCGACAAGGGTGTCATGGGCAGCCTCCATTAAGTTCGTGAGGTCTACTTTGCGGCGGGTCGGCATATAGAATACCGTGGCGACGCGGTAACGGCCTGACATCGGGGCTTTCGGCTTTGGGGTTAGATACCACATAGCGGCCTGCTCGTACTTCTTGTACTGCCTGCTGGGGGCGATGAACGGCTTTCCTGTGCGGTGGTTGGTAAGTATCTGCTGGGAGTTCTTCTTGGTAATAGGGGGCAGGGAGATAATGTATTTTTGGATCATGTAAAGTCCTCCACGCTCATCTGTCCGGGCAGTACATCTTCTTCCATCCACCAGCGGAATACATCTTGCCCTGTACCGCCCATCATCCAGCTTCCGTCCAGCTTTCCGCGCGCTCTGCGCTCATCAAGCATCCTGTCAAAGGCTTGTATGTAGAGCCTCTCGTAAGCAGGCCAGCGTCGGAACTCTGCGTACCGCTTCTTGCTCGCCATCGGGCAGCCGATACAGCCAACGCGGCTGAACCCACATTCATACAACGGATTGACGGGCACCTTTGCATCCTGCAAAAAGCTCCACACCTGATTATCCGTCCAGTCCACAATGGGGTTTACTATACGCTTTGCCGCGATCTTGCAGCTCTCAAAGATTTCGCTTGGCTCCTGTTCTTCGCCTTTCAGAATAATTTTGTTCTCTTTGTTCCGGGTGAACGCTTCAAAAACACCCCTGTCACGCTTTCTTCGGCTGCTTTCCGCCCACCGCACACCAGTCGTGATGAACCGCCCGTTTCCGCCCTGTTCTTTCAGTACCGAACAGCAGTACCGCATGATTCGTGTCGGCGGCATCAGCTTTTGCGGGATTAAGTCCCACATGCTTGTGCGCTTTCCCTTATAAACGGGGTAGTTGATGGTGCATTTCACGCCCAGATTTTCAAGTCTGGCAAACTCCTGCCGTACAAACCGCACTGTCTCCGGCGCATCCGCTGTTGTGTGGTTGTGCTGCACTTCAAACGGGATGCCCGCCCGCTGCGCCAGCTCCACGCAGACGCTTGAATCCTTGCCGCCGCTTGTTGTTACTACCAGCGGCGTGCCATAATTTTTCAACGACATTTCGCTGGCAATTTTCAGCCGGGCAATGGCGCACCGTTCTGGGTCGGTATTTGCGGGGATTGTAACAAGCCCCCACTCGTTGTTGTTCACGGTCAACCCTCCGTTATGCCGCCGTGTAGGTTTTTTCAAAGTCCATCAGCGCCTGCGGGTAGGCCGTGAGCCAGGCTGCCGTCGTGTATTCGTCTGGGTGGGCCTTGATCGCTGCCGCCAGCACACGCACGACGCGCGGGGCGGTGTACTGCTTTATGTATGCCTGGACGTTGTCGCGGGTCATGCCCTTGGCGGTTTCCTCCAGCCTGTCCCGCTCCTTAAAGCGTTCGCGGTTCTCTCTGGTCATCGGCTCCCACGCTGCTTTCATGCCGTTGTTAAATTCGTATGTCGTCATTTGTGGCTCCTTTTCCCCGGATCGCGTCCGGCCTGTTTCGGCCCTCCCTGGGCCATCATCGGTGGGGCGGATCAGCCCCAGACAGGCGGCGGGCAGCTGGCCCGCCGGGGTGGTTTATTCCTGGCTTTCAGCCGGGCGTGGTTCGTAGTCGTCGCACTTCCAAACCACGCCGTGGCCGTCTGTTTTTGTCACTCCGTAACAGTTCAACTCGCAATATAGGAAATACTCGCCCGTGTTGTACTGGCAGCTTTTGCAGAGGTCTTTATTTTTCATTGTGGCGGCCTCCCTGCGTGTTCTGCCGGGCTACCAGATAGCCCAGTACAAACTGCTGCATATCGGGGCGCAGGGCCTCAAATTTCTGCGCGGTTTCGCGGATCAGTTTCTGCTTTTCGTTCATGGTTTTGTTTCCTCCTGTGTTGTTACGGTCTGGCCTCCGTTTGTTCTTCAAAATCTTCGATTGACATTTGACCGGGCAAAACATCTTCTTCCATCCACCATCGGAAACCGTCGCGCCCTGTGCCGCTCATCATCCAGCTTCCGTCCAGCTTTCCGCGCGCTCTGCGCTCATCAAGCATCCTGTCAAAGGCTTGTATGTAGAGCCTCTCGTAAGCAGGCCAGCGTCGGAACTCTGCGTACCGCTTCTTGCTCGCCATCGGGCAGCCGATACAGCCAACGCGGCTGAACCCACATTCATACAACGGATTGACGGGCACCTTTGCATCCTGCAAAAAGCTCCACACCTGATTATCCGTCCAGTCCACAATGGGGTTTACTATACGCTTTGCCGCGATCTTGCAGCTCTCAAAGATTTCGCTTGGCTCCTGTTCTTCGCCTTTCAGAATAATTTTGTTCTCTTTGTTCCGGGTGAACGCTTCAAAAACACCCCTGTCACGCTTTCTTCGGCTGCTTTCCGCCCACCGCACACCAGTCGTGATGAACCGCCCGTTTCCGCCCTGTTCTTTCAGTACCGAACAGCAGTACCGCATGATTCGTGTCGGCGGCATCAGCTTTTGCGGGATTAAGTCCCACATGCTTGTGCGCTTTCCCTTATAAACGGGGTAGTTGATGGTGCATTTCACGCCCAGATTTTCAAGTCTGGCAAACTCCTGCCGTACAAACCGCACTGTCTCCGGCGCATCCGCAGTTGTGTGGTTGTGCTGTACCTCAAACGGGATGCCCCCCCTAAGTGCAAGCTCTACGCATACGCTGCTGTCCTTACCGCCACTTGTTGTTACTACCAGTGGCGTGCCGTAATACTTCAATGCCATGTCACTTGCCGCTTTCAACCGCCCGATGGCAATTTTCTCCGGGTCGCCGCTTGTCGGCAGGGTCACAAGGCCCCAATCTTCTTTGCTCACGGTGCTATCTCCTTTACTTTCGCGTAATACTTTTCGCTGTACCATACATCCGGCAGGTTTGGATTTTGGGTGTAACCTGCGGTGCGCAGGGCGGCTTCGGCGTTCCAGTGCGTGGAATACAGGCGCTTGGAGTGGGTGATGTCGCCGGTAGAGCGGGAATAGGTGATGATCTCATACTTTGGCATGCAACTTCAACGCCTCCTGCGTATTTACCTCGTCGCGTTGGATTTTCTGATAGAGCGGTGTGTCAAAGTGCAGGCATCCGTGGCAGGTGCGGGCGAACAGGACGTCAAAGGATTCGATTTTGTGCGGGAGAAATTCCTCTGCCGCCGTGCGCAGTTCGGCAACGGTGGGCGGGAATTTCAGTGTGACGGCGAGATTTGCCGCGCCGCTCTTGGCTGCCTGCAATGGTATGTCTTTCAGTGCAACGGCCCACGCTTTTGTCATTTCGTCGGGGTCTTTGCCGCGCATGAGATTTGCCCAGTAGTTGGTACAGGACAGAAGAAAAACGGCGGTTTCCGGTTCAGTCATCAGCGTTCACTCCTTTCGCGAGCTGCTTTAATCGCTCCATCGCGGCTGTGGTATCAGTCTGACGGGCGGCGGTGCGGGCCGCTTTAGCACTGTCGCGCTTTGCCTTGAAAGCTTCCACAGTGTAGATTCCTTCCTGCTCACAGCGTGTCAGGATTTGGGATATGTAACTCCAACGCCGGGAGTTATGAACGGCGGCTTCTTCGATTGCATGACAGATGATGGCGGCTGGAAATTTTTGTAGGGCCGCTTTGATTTCATCGGATACAGCGCGGGGAATGGAACCACAGTTCTGTTCATAGCACTGAATGCAGTCGGATAAATCCTGGTTATACAGGTCACACCCGGCGTTGCTGGCAGCAGTAGTAGCTATATATTCTTTACTTCTTACCTTCTTAGTATTAGAGGGTTTGTCGCTCGTTTGTCGCTCGTTTGTCGCTCGTTTGTCGCTTTGTTTGTCGCAAGCCTGATAATCAGCGTAATTATTTATCGTGTAGATGGTAAATTTTGACGTTGATTTCTTTGTCACTTCGTTTGTCGAAATTAGCTTACTTAATGCTGTGCGGATTTGACGTGTTGTAAGCCCAAGTTTGACTTCCATTTCCTTTACAGTGGTAACAACTTGACCACGTTCCAAAGGGATACCGCGATAGAACTTATCCTCGTAGCTGGCAATTAGAAGCAGGTGAATGAACACATCTTTTGTGGGGCCGTCATCATACCAGCCCCATTCGAGCATTTTTCTGTACAGCTTGATGAAGCCCTCGTTAGCCATTTTTCAACACTCCATGTAATATTCAGCGACACGGCAAAGCCGACCATAGCGGTTGCGGCGGGTGACCATGCGGGATGCTACCGGGTAGCCTTTCCGTTTGAGGTCGGTGATGCGGGAGGCAAGGCGGCTGCACCCGAAATCCTCCAGCGCGTCCAGAGCGGTAAGTGTGCCGCCGGATTCCAGCACGGCTAAAATCTGGTCTATCTGGGAAGGAATGCGTTCTTTCTTTTCTTTCTCGTCATTCGTGGCAGCGCCTCAGAACGGCAAATCGCCGTCATCCTCAATGAGGGCATAGTCGTCAGACTGGCCGGAAGAATAGGAAACGTCGGACATGCCCTGCGTGCGCTGTGAGGGGGCTGCGGGACGCTGTGCGGCGTTCTGCGGGGCGGGGTAGGTACTTTCCTTACTGCCGCAGAAACTCACGTTCTGGGCCACGATTTCAACGGCTGTGCGGTTCTGGCCGTTCTTGTCCTGATACTGGCGCGTCTGCAAGCGGCCATTAATGGCAATGAGGGAGCCTTTGGGGAAGTATTTGCAGACGAACTCGGCGGTCTTGCTCCATGCAGTAACGTCCAGCCAGTTCGTCTGGCTCTGGCCGCTGGCATCCTTATAGCCGGAATCGTTGGCGATTCGGAACGAGCAGACGGACTTGCCGCTGTTCGTGATTTTGAGTTCCGGGTCTTTGACCATGCGGCCAATGATAGCAACAACATTCAACATAAATTAGTCCTCCAGATAGTTTTTGTAGAAGCGGCGGCGGAAGTCATCGTGGTTCCAATGGTAATAGGCTTCTGCAAGCATTTGACCTTGTTTGTGGTAGTGGTCTTGCAGGTCGCCGCTTGAATGAATGGCGGCGTGGCAGGCGGGGCAGACGTTAATCCAGAGACCCAGCGCCTTGCTGGCCTTGCGGCGGCTTCCGCCGTAGATTTCATGCCGGGCGGTGTCTCCAAAGCGGTGGCAGTGATAGCAGCGGAACGACTTATGCACGAACATCGACGGTGCATAGCCGTTTTTGTCCAGCTTTACACCAAATTCATTGCGGGTCATCGTCTGTCAGTCCTTTCAGTTTTGCGATTTCTTCCGGGGTCATGGTGGGGATGCCCTGCTGCTGGCATTCCTGAACGATCAGTTCAATAAGGCGGTGCATCTGGGATGTATCAAACACAGACGAGCCGTACCAGCATTGCAGGTTGTAGAACGTCCCCTGCGGGGTGGTCATTTCATCGAGCTTGTGAACCTGCCAGCCCTCGCCCTTGCTCTCCCAGCCGTTTTTGAATGCTTTTGCAGCATCAGCGCGGAGGGTGACAAGGGCAGAGCTGCCGCCGATGTCGCGTATCAAATTACGGTAGATGTCCAGTACAGGGCGGTTGATTTTAGCGGCGAGCTGATTCATCAAAGCCCACGCGTAAGCGTTGGCCGAGAGGCTGCGCTTTTGTGCTGCCGTTCCGATAACAGCGGCAAGGGGCTTGCCCTCATCAATAACGGCGCGGACTTTGTCGCAGTCAGCCGGGGAACATTCCAGCGTAATTGTGTTGCCGATAACAACGGCTGTCTTTATGGCAATTTGCTGTTTCATTTCCACGCCTCTGCAATCTGCTGGCCCTGCTTCCAATCCTCTGCCGTGAAGTCCTTAGAGGGCTTGCCGATGGTGTCGGCAATGAGCTTCCACGCGTCAGTTTCATCGGCGATGTTCTTCTGGCAGTAGGCTTTGACAGCACGCTGGCACTCGGCGCGGGCGGCAAGGCGGGCGGCGGCTGCGTTGGTGTCGCGTTTGACAGGCGGTTGCTTTTGCCCCTGTTCGACTTCGGGCAAGTCCTCGCCAGCATAGATGTACAAGCCCAAGCCATGCCGCGCACAAGCCTTTGTGAGGCTACGTTGAATAGCCTTGTTCACGTCCGTGCTGGTGACTTTCTCAAGCTGGATTGCCGCGTTCCGGTAGTCCATGACAGGCAGATACTCGATGTGCTCCAAGCCGTTGATTGTCACGCCTGTCTTTACCCAGCAGGTGCGGCCATCTGTCCAGTAGAAGCAACCCTCCGGGGTTTCGTAGATGGTGTACTGCGCATCGGGGTATGCCTTCTTTACTTCTGACCATGCCCACGCCCACGAAAGGTAGGTGAGGCCATTCTTCTTCTCGCTGTGGCCGTTGACGTTGACGGCATTCAAAGTTTCAAATACGCTCATTAGGCGCAATCTCCCTTCTATAAACTTTCTCTAAAAGTTCTTCTGAAATCGGGTTGCTAGGAACAGGCGGAACATAATAAGGGGACTTTGCCGCCAAATTGATGCGGTAGCAGCTGGCGGGCGGCAGGGCCGTGTCCGGCTTTCGGGTTTTGAGGTCGTAGTAGTAAACCGGAATGCCGTCGGCCAGGAAATAGGTGCTGTTCAGGCCGTATTCATGTTTTGCGAAAAGCGGTACAAATGCGCCAATGCTCTCGGAATAGATGCGGCGGGCCGCCTGTACGGCGTTAAAATAGCAAGCGCTGATGCCCTTTCCAGTGGGGATGAACTCGGCAATATGGCGACCCTTCAAAAGTGCGTGCGCCTGTTTCAGGGCGCTGATGTCGTCAATGGTCATTTTAGTAGTCCTCCATACAGCGGCAATCTTCCCAGGGGTCGTCCTCTTGGACATCCTCACCGGGGAAGTCGTCGGGGTTATAACACATATCACAGCCGATGATTTCCGTTTCGATCAGGTAAATTGCTTCGCATTCCTCGCCACATACCGGGCAGCGGGGGCGGCGGGGTTCGGCAGGAGGAAAGGGGTTGTCTTGATGACCCCAAAAGCTAGTCATTCGTCGGCCTCCTGATTTTCTTCCTCATCAGAAAAATGAAACTCCATCAAGTCGGCGATTGCGAGGTACTCTTTGGCGTATTTGCTGTCGCCGTGAGTTTTCTTGACGATTTCGCGGAACTGAGCCAAATCACCATAAAAGCAACCGCACTGCACGCGGAGAATTTTATCCTTGCAGCGAAAAAATGTAGTCGCGCGGAAGTAGCGTCCAAAGCCTGTAACGACGGCGTAGTCCGCATCGCCGGAGACCCGCGCATCGCCGGAAACCCACGCATCGCCGGAGACCTGCGCATTGCCGTAGACCCGCGCATCGCCGGAAACCCACGCATTGCCGTAGACCCGCGCATCGCCGGAGACCCGCGCATCGCCGTAGACCCGCGCATCGCCGTAGACACACGCATCGCCGGAGACCTGCGCATTGCCGTAGACCCGCGCATCGCCGGAAACCC
>ERZ1034842.352-NODE-352-length-20460-cov-69.566381_pt1 | contig 20460 bp, 35 predicted proteins | sample MGYA00520634_ERZ1034842 | MGnify/ENA primary metagenome ERZ1034842 (study PRJEB33766, sample SAMN09781734) | gut metagenome | biome: gut microbiome | host: Homo sapiens | place: Madagascar | study: EMG produced TPA metagenomics assembly of the PRJNA485056 data... | reverse complement strand
TTGCCGCCGAGCAGTCGCCGGTGTTAGTTGCCGCCGAGCGGTCGCCGGTGTTGGTTGCCGCCGAGCGGTCGCCGGTGTTGGTGGCTGCCGAGCGGTAGCCGGTGTTGGTGGCTGCCGAGCGGTAGCCGGTGTTGGTTGCCGCCGAGCGGTAGCCGGTGTTGGTTGCCGCCGAGCGGTAGCCGGTGCCATCGTGTGCGCTCGTGGCGTGTTCTTTGATGTAGTCTACAGACGCTTTTACAATCCCGGCAATGCCAATTTCCGCTTTGACGCGAATTTTTTTGCCGCAGCGCTGAGAATCGTCTGATTTCTCATCGGAAACGTCATCCAGCTCAACTTCTGCAAAGCGGCTTTTTGCTGGCGAACGATAAAAAAAAATATCCAGCGGGTACTCGCAGGCATGGAAGCCTTTCTTGCGAAGCTGCGCTTCTGGCTCCTCGTAGGTCTTGCCAATTTCATACTGGAAATCTTTGCATTTCAGGTTTTCGTCAAATCCTTTATATGCTTTCATTTTATTTCCTCCCAGATGCCGCACAGGGCGTTGAGTGCCAGCACGGCGGTAATCGTGCCGGGGATATTCAGGCTGCCGAGAGCGGCAAGGCCAAAAACAAGGTCTGCCGTGATAGCCAGCTTGACAAGCTGGCGGGTAAGCGGTACTATACAGTCATAGTGTTTTTCCATGCACTTGTTTCCTGCCGCGTTCGGTGTTGCTGCACCGGCGCGGTATTTTTTTGTCATAATCATTTGACTTCCTCCCATTCAAAGCGGCCTTTTCCGCTGTTTCGCCACTGCCCCAGCCCGCGCAGGACGCCATAATCAAGGCATTCGCGCACCATATCTTCCAGCTTCGGGTCAAGGCACTGAATTTCAAATTCTGCCGTTGACCCTGCCGGGACGCTCTCGCTCTTGGCGATGCTCACGCGCTCGCCCATCGGGGTCTGTGCACGCAGGGGACGTTCACAGAAATCCAGCTTCATTCCGTGAAGGTCGTAGGGAATTTCACGCGGGAAAACGAAAATCTGGCCGTCAATCGCCTGTTTGTAAGCTTTGATTGCGGCACAGGCCTTGCCGCCCGGATAGCCAGACTTGCCCGCCTTGGCAAGCATCTTGCAGGAATCTTTGAAAAATCCCTTGACCTGATAGTCGTACAGGAACGGCTTACCATCGGCGGTCTTGGGGAAAACGGTGATTCTGTCCTCTGCGTTCTGTACCTTGATGTTGGCAATTTCTTCAGCGGTCAGGTCATCGGTCGGGGCCTTGCTGGAAATATAGGTTGCCAGCAGTTCCTCATTGCTGGGGGAAGAACCGAGAACGTCCTCGGTGAGGGTTATTTTAACTTTCATAGTTGGATTCTCCTTTTTTAAATAATCGGTTGCTATGCGGTGCGAGGGATTGCGGAGCCATCGCGGATCTAATCGGGGCCTTGCCGTTGCTCTGCTATGCCGCGCAATGCCGTTGCTAAGCCATTCTTTGCATTGCCTTGGCTCTGCAAGACATTTCTTTTCCGTTGCAATTCAGTTCAATACCAAGCCTTGCCTTAGCAGCTCCATACACGGCTTAGCCTTTGCACATCTAACTCAGCAGTTCCGTTGCCACGCGTTGCTTTTCCATGGCATTGCTTCGCCTGGCGAATCCCTGCCATGCCGCTGCTTTTCCGTGCAAAACTTGGCGCTGCTGACGCAGTGCCAACGCAGTTTGTAGCGTTGCCTGGCTAAGCCGCTGCTACATAAGGATTTCGCGCAGCTCAGCAAGAACGCTGTCGATGTGCTCTTCACGGGTAGGCATAGCGGCAGAAGATTTGCGCACATCCGCCACCGGGTAATACGTTGCAAATTCGTCAAGCGTGATGCCAAGCGCGGAACAAACTTTGCTGACCTCCGGCCAGCGCCAATCATTGGCGCCGTTGATGCGGTTTGACATCTGGGTTTGAGATAAACCGCAAGCATCTGCAAGGCGCTGCTTGTTGTAGCCCTTGCTTTTGATAAGAGCCGTAAAAGCAAGGTTTGTCATAATGGTTACTCCTTTCTTTACGCGCCGGTTTCTTCAGATAACTTGCGTACAAGCTGGATGGCATTTGCCGCGTTTTGCATTTTGTCAAGGTCTGCTCCGCTCATGCCCTTACACATCTCAACAATGCGCTTAGCGCGGTCGGCGTCTTCTTTTTTAAGACCAAACATTTCAGGATTTGGCATCTTATTTTTCATGGTAAATCTCCTTTCTGTTAGCTCTCGTTTGCTAACCTTGTGTATATAGTATAGCTCACTCTGTTAGCAATGTCAAGCCTTTTTGTGAGATTTTTTGTCTTTTTTTGTTGACATAGTTAGCAAATAGTGCTATACTATAAATGTACTTAAAAGGAGGTGAGACAATGAACAACCGCATTGCAGAAATTAGAAAAGATGCTGGTTTAACGCAAGAAAAGTTTGCAGCTCAACTAAATCTTTCACGAAATTTTTTGTGGATGATTGAAAAAGGCGATAGAGTGCCTAGCGATAGAACAATTTTGGATATTTGCAGAGAATTCAACGTCAGCAAAGAGTGGCTTATAAACGGTACGGGTGAAAAATATGTTGCAGATGCAGACAAGATAACGAATTTTGTTGGTTCTCTTGCCGGTGACGAAAAAAACGATTTTAAGCATCGGATGATAGAACTGCTGGCAGATTTAACACCGGACGAATGGAAACTACTCGAAAAGATGGCGCAAAGGCTTACAGGCAAATAAAAAAAACAGGGCGGCTAAATAAGCCACCCTGTTTGTGTTAAGCATTTTTATTTTTTCATCATTGCCCTTGTGAAAATCCACACAAGACGAGCTTGCCTTTCCGTTGTTTCTTCCAGCCATTTTTTAATTTCTTCAATGTACTGTTCTCTGTCCATATTATACCTCCAATTTATTGTTAAGGATGTGATGGAATGGGCTTTTTTGACTTTTTGAATCCGAAACAAAAAGTAAATGTTTCCATAACTACACATGAGCCAACTAAAGATGAAATTGCAAAGCAGTATGCTGATTACTGCAAAGCACAAGCAGAAAAGCGGCACGCAGAACAGGATGAGCGTGCAAATGAGTATTTCTTGGCGCTTTCCGCTGATGACCTTGCAGACAAAAATGGCCTGAAGCCAACAGAAATTTTAATGCTTTCTTATTTAGAGAAATATTCCAGCGGAAAGCCTGTTGCAAAGTTCTGGCATTATGATTATGGCGTTGATGACGTTTGGCCAATTATTAAAAAGCTAGAAACAATGGGTTTTGCCGAAAACGGAAAATTAACCGAAAAGGGAAAAGAAGAAATAAAAAATAACGAATATGTTTATTTTTGGCACAGAAAGGCTTACGCTCGTGCTGCTTTTTCCTTGCCAGAGTTTTGCCGCGCCGTAAACGCTCAAAAAGACGTTCCGTATCGGGATTTAATATGGGGCAAATACAATAAACTATATATGGAAGCAATTTCGTCTCCCAAAAAATGCCGTGATTTACGATATTCCATGTATGAGTTTTTAGTAGACGAAAAAAAGTTTGAAACGGCTTTTTCTATGCTACTTGAAATACCTTTTTATGATATGAATTGCCAATATCCTTTTATAGCTCCCGGTATTATGCAGGAAATAAAGAAAGCCCAAAAAAAAGCCGGCTTTACTGAAGAACAAATTTTTGATATGGCCAAAGGAAGATACGGCAGGATGCTTGTTGAAAACCCAACTGTTCCTGCGAAAGATGCCGCTGGTATTGTAACATCTTACATTTTTGGAAAAGATGGTCTCGCTCAAAGAGTTTTGAAATCTTACAACATTGATTGCCGCAGGTTGTTTTCAAGAAACCATTGATTGTATTTTACACAACTTCTTGTAGTGCTTCAACACTTTCACAAAAATTTCCATTTGTCAATGCCTTTAATAGGACTATAACACATTTCAAACGCAAAAAAGCATGAAAAAAAGCAGCTCCGATGCTGTAACATCGAAACTGCTAAAAGGCGGGTTATAAAAGCGGACAAGCTCTAACCCGCCCTTATTCTATCACAAAGAAAGGGGCAACGCAAGATGAAAAGAACAAACACAGCGAAATGGATTGAATCTGCCCAGCGCTGGCAGATAAACGTACAGAAAGACGGTGTGCGCAAAACCTTTACCAGCGCCAAGCCGGGGCGCACAGGCCAGCGGGAAGCCAACAAAAAAGCAGATGAATGGCTTGACATAGGCGTAAAGACGGAACGCATTAAGGTTTCTGACGCATGGGAACGGTTGTTACAGCAGAAAAAACTTGTGTCTGATGCAGAATACAAAAACATGGCATCGTTTGGGCGCTCCCATTTGCTGCCAGCCATCGGGGTCAAGTCGATAAAAGCCGTTACGGAACAAGATTTTCAAAAAATTATAGATTATGCGTTTCGCCATCCACAGGGGAACAGCAAAGAGCCCTTATCCAAAAAGACGTTACAAAACTATGCCAGCTACTGCAAGCAGTTTGCGAATTTTTGCCGAAAATCAAAATGGACAACGCTTGAGCTTGAAGAGCTACAGATTCCGGCAGCATCCAGAAAAAAAGGAAAGAACGTGCTGACAGTCGAAGCGCTGAACACGCTGTTAAAAGTAGATACGACCATCATGCGCGGGAAATCTGTGCATGATGAATACATAAATTATTATAGGTTTCAGGTGCTAACAGGCATGCGCCCCGGTGAAATGCGGGGGCTGCGATGGAAAGACGTTGACGGAAATCTGTGCAGACTGAAGCAGGCTATCAATGCGCACGGTCAAATCACGCAGGGAAAAAATGAAAACGCATTGCGCACGGTCGTGCTATCCAGACGAGCAGTGGACGTACTGGAAGCTCAGAAAGCCGTGACTGGAAAGCAGGAGTACATCTTCCCCATGGAATCCATGCACACCTACTACCACCGCTGGAAGCGCTATCAGCGCTCTAATGACATGCCGGAGCTGAGTCTCTACGAATTGCGCCACACGTTTGTTAGTATCGCGAAGGAGTTGCCGACTGGCGAGTTAAAGCAGCTAGTCGGGCATAGCGAGGATATGGACACATACGGCACATACTCTCACTACATCGCTGGAGATGACGAACGGACAGCCCAGAATTTACAAGAAGTCTTTGACCGATTGGTCGACTAAAAAGTACACACTAAAAGTACACACTAAAAGTACACACTTTTTCTTTTGAATGTATGAAATAATATAAAAAGTATGTGATAATACAAAAAAATATAGCAATATACCGCTATATTTTCAATCACTAAAAGCATAGTGTATAGTTCAAGTCCTGTCACCTCGACCACAACAAATGCCGTAGATTCGTTTAAATCTACGGCATTTTCTTTTTCAAGTACACGTTTTAGTACACATTTACCTATTTTCTCTGCAAACTGTGTACCAAATCATTATACACATCTGGACGTGCTTCTTTCAGCGCATCCATAAATTCATCCAGCACACGCCACACTCGCCCGGTATCGGCCTTTTTTACAATCTCCAAAAATTCACTCATCCTGTAAACGCTCCAATTTCCGCATTACGCCATTATAGACTTTAGGGTTTGCTACATACAAGGCCGACATAAGCTCATCCAGCACGTTCAGCGCCGCTGTGGTGTCTACGTTTGAAATAACCTGTAAAAAGTCGCTGCCGCCAACAGCTGGCCTTGTAGACGGTTTCGCCGCTTCGTAGTAGCAAACAGGCTCTTTCCGTTCGTCTTTCTTTGCGGCAGATGACACTTCCGCAATTTGCTGATTTTTTACAACATACAGCGCAGCCAAATTTTTAACTCTGGTCATGGTGAGTTCGCTGTTTTCGATTTCGGCTATAGCGCCGTCAATCTCTCGCACGTCAACCATAGCCCTTACACCTCACTTTAACCGTTTCGCATCGTGTCAATGCAGCGCTGGATGACTTCCCTGTCTTTGCTGTCAGCCCCGCGCATAATATCTTCCATGCGGGAAATCAGTGAATCGCGCCCATCGTCCATGCTGTAATGGCCACGCACATAATGCGAACCGCGCCGCGCATAGCTGCTGCCGCGTCCATAATTGCCGCGCATATTGGCGCTCCAATCACCATCACGGCTGTAATCTTCATCGCGGCTGTAACCGTCATTTTCCAGCATAACAATTTTGTCGATGTTTTTAATGGTGTCGGTCAGCTTGTGAACAGTTTCCAAGTCGCCAGCAGACATTTCGCCTTTTTTGCCGATTTCGTCAAGCTCTGCGCACAGCATGTCCTTCAAATCGTACATAACTTTCATACTCATAATAGCGCTCCTTTTAGCTCACTCTCTCAACCACAAAGTTTGCGTTCGCAAACGAAACGGTTTGTGTGCTTGTATTTTCGGCGGCAACGGTCAGGCAGCAGCCGCGCGGAACGTCAACGAACGCCGACACGAAGATGTTGAAATAGTTCTCCACTGCCGCTGGGGTCACTGTAGCTGTTGCACTGTTCAGCGGTTCGCCGTTGATGGCAAGCGCCGCAGTAATTGCTTCCACCGTGCCGCCGGTAGGGATAGCAATGTTTGCACCAAATCCCACTTTGAAGCGGGCTTTGCACTGGCTTGTAATGCCGCGCAGCGTAACAATACCGGCGCCCTCTCTGTGTACGACACAGCCCTTACCCTCTACTGCCGTTTCCGTCAGCGGCACATTCTGGCCTGCTGCCACGCTCACGGTATTGGCGTTTGTAAATTCAGCCATAAAATCATTCCTTTCAAAAAAAGATAGTGGCGGGACGATTGCCCCGCCACATTTTGCACTATCGGCACGGGGCCGAACATGTCAGATGTTCCGACAAGTTGCCGTATTCGGTTTTAGCAGGCACAACCGTTGCAGCCGTTATAAGTGCCAGCTGCCCAGGGGTTGCAAGACTGGTAGGCGGGCACCGGCACAGGACGCAGCTGGTTCAGCAGATAGCTGTTCTGCGCTGCCTGACTTGCCGCAAGCTGCGCGGCGAAAATCTGCTGATTCTGCTCGGCAATTTTGGCGTCCTTCGCTTCGATGCGCTGTGCGGTCATCGCGTCAAGAATCGCTCTTGCGTTGGCATTCTGGTTGTCGATGATGTCTCGTGTGCCAGTGTTGATGCTCTGCCGTGTCTCGCATGCCTGCGTGGCCAGGTTGTAATTCACTCCCTGGATTGCCGAGCGGGTCTCGCAGCAGCAGTTGGCCTGCTGCATCTGCATCGCGTTGAGCTGCTGCATGAACGCTGCTTGCTGGTTGGCGCGGCTGATTTCAGCCGACATAAAACCGTTGCTCATGCCCTGCTGTACGCCGTTGATAAGCTGCGCCTGCTGATAAAAGCCATCGCACAAGCCATTGTTCACGTTGTCAATTTTGCGCTCAATGTTGGCAAAATCAGAGGTCAGCACATAGCCGTCAACCACCCCGGCGCCGTTGCCAGCACCAAAGCCGCCATTGCCACCCCAGTTACCGCCCCAGCCGCAAAATACGAACAAGAACAGAATAATAATCCACCACGCGCCGTCGCCTCCAAAACCCCAGCCGTTGCCGCTGTTGGTATTTGCGGGCTGAACAGGCATCGTCATTACAGTGCCGTCCGAAGAAAGACTCATGTTATTCTCCTTTCAGAAAAATCAATATATGTTCACCGTGCGCACGGTCAAACCTATTTCAGAAATCCTTGAAACTGCTGCGCCATCGTCTGCAGCTGGTTAAGCTGCTGCTGGCTCATCTTCCCGGACTGAAGCAGTTTCTGCACCTCTTGTTTCGGGTCGCCCTGAAAATTCTGCCGGAATTGCTGAAACTGCTGCATCATCTGCTGAAACTGCCCCATCGGGCCGGGCAGCTTACCGCCGCCCAGAGCATTAAACAGTGGATTTGGCATTATTATCACCCTTTCTCGGCTTATCTGCCGTCAGCGCGTCAAAGCGGGCGCGTAGAGCGTCAAACTCTGCTCGCGTGACAAACTTATCGTCTACTGTTTCGGGCTTTTGCGGGACTTGTTTTCCGCGCTCCGTGTAGTCAAATACTCGCAGTGGTTGCGGCATCCCGCTTGCATCAGTAGACTTGATGTAGAACACACTGTTTTCGCTGTCCATCAGCAGCACACTGTTTCCAGCCGCCACCATGTAGGCTTTCGCGCCCTCTTCACCCTGTACCCAGATGATAGGCGCAGTCTGCTGTGCAGTCTGTTGCTGCTGAGGATATGCCGCTTGTCGTAGCTGTGCAAGCTGGTCGGGCATGGCCGACGGCATCTGCTGCCCCATCTGGTAATAGCTCGGCATATAGCCGGGTTGGTATGGATTTCCAAAAGCCATAATTTGTCATCCTTTCTGCCAATAATACAGTGGCGTTTCGTCACCGCTGTCCCAAGTATCAAGCCAATCACCGTCAATGACAGCGACAACGTGCGAGGCCATAGCCAAGATAAACGTTCCTCGCGGATTGTCTCTTGCAAACTGCGCCACCGTGTAGCAGTCAGGGCACGTGTTCGGCAGTGCATACCGTTTCCAGCCTTGCCGCCGAAGATAGCTGCCCCACACATAGTTTGCGGACGGCATATCGTGCAGCCGAAACCCTTCCGCCGCCAGTGCTGCGTAGACAGTTTCCCAGTCTTTCCGGGTGGCCACCGCAATCGCACGAATGGTGCAATCGCCGACGCGTTTTCCGTCCGGATTCTGATTCGTTTCGATGTACATAATTTCTCCTATTACTGTAATTATATTCGGTTCTGCGTTAATATGTGCGCCAAGTATGCGCCGAATTTGCGTCAGCTTTGTGCTTCTAAAAAAGCACAAAAATTCAAGTAAATCTTTGTGCAGTATGCCTATTGAGATTGTGCGTCTAAAGTAGTACAATATAGACAGTGAAAGACAGATACGCAGACACACAGAAAAGGAGAAATTACAATGACTACCATTCACGCAAACGAAATTTCCGCCAACTACAAGCTGCATCACACCGCATCCGCAAGGGGTTACGTTTCCCGCCGCACATCTCCCGCTGATTACCCGGTCGAGAGCTATTCCGGTCGCTTCGGAGAAGGCTACATCGTCCGTTCTCCTCGCTGGGACACAAGCCGCTACTGCAACGTGACCTACTACATTAAGGAGGCTTAATGTGACCCGCAAGGTCGATGCATCTAGCATAGACGGGCCCATTGGTTGAAAAAATCCAAAAAGCAATTATAATAGCGTTAGCGCTTGTCGCTAGGAACGGAGGAAAAAAATGAACGCATATATGAACAGCTCGAAAGGTGGAATAATAACAAAATGAAACCTGAAAATCCTATAAAAAAAGCACGCATTGATGCAGGATTGACCATCCGGGCAATGGCCGAAAAAATAGGTTCCTGTCCCAGCACCATCACAGAGATTGAGGCGGGGAGAAAAGTTCCCAGAGCCGACACGCTGCGGAAAATTGCAGACGTAACCGGAGTTTCGATGGATAAGCTCTGGCCGTCCAACAAATAAGGTGGTGAATCACAGTGAGGAAAGACAACACTACCGGGATTACCGGGGTTGCGAAAGCCAAAAAGGGTTTCAGGGCTTACGTAACGTTCCGGCAAAACAAGTTTTTACTCGGAAATTACAAGACCATTGAGGAAGCAGCAGCCGCCCGAAAGGAAGCGGAGCGACTATTATATGAGCCGTTCCTCGCAGAAAATGCTGGATGGGAAGATAGAATCAAGGAGGTCATTTCTAGCGCCCTAAAAGAAGCAGAAAGAAACAGATAAAAATAATATTTTTTGCGTTTTACTATTGACATAAATATTATTTTGTGCTAATATATAGGTACAGAAACAAACAGAGACACGCAGCAGGAGGAAACGAAAATGGATATCGTCAAGGCCGTTATAAACGCTTATGAAAATGGTTACCGTCATTTTGGTATCCGCGTAATGCCTTCTGAGTGCGCAGCGCTTGCTGTCGGCGATGACATCCCCGACAGCTACGGCTGGGACCACGAGCTGGACTGCTCCACCTATGACACGACCAAGGAGACGCTCGGCGGTGCTTGCACTGTTGGCATAGACACGAACGTCATTTGGTTTGACGGTTCCGATGAAGACAATGCAGACTTGGCGGAAAAAATTGAAAACGCTTTGCAGCAATCCAAAAAGGCTGGTTACTGGGGCAATCAAATTGTTCTGGCTGGCGGAAAATCCGGCTATGAGTGGGGTGAGGATGAGAACGAGCTCATCATCGAGGACGCTCAAGTAATCGCGATTATGTAATACAATGTGGCACACAAGGAGGAAACAAAAATGAAAAAAATCATTAACGGCGCTCGCTACGATACCGAAACCGCCAAGTCCCTCGGATGGTGGGAAAATAGGCCGGACACAAGGGACTTGTACTACTACAGCGAGGAGCTTTTCCGCACTAAATCCGGCAAATACTTTTTGCATAAGGAAGGCGGCGCGGGAAGCGCCGTAGCCGAGCAAGTCGGCTCTAATGAGTGGGGGTTCGGTGAACAGATTGTCCCTATCAGCGAGGAGGCTGCGCAGAAATGGGCAGAGGAGCATTTAAGCGCGGATAGATATGTCGATGCGTTCGGTGAGCCGGATGAGGACGCCAGATTCACAGTTGTTTTGCCGCAAAGCCTGCTTGACAAACTGGATGCGCGCAAGGTCGATGAGAATCTTTCCCGCAGCGAGGTCGTAATCAATGCCCTGCGCGCCTATCTGTAAGCGGAAAAACTAAAACAAAAAAGCGGGCCGGAATCATCCGGCCCGCTTTTCATTGCAATTTTTCAGCTATTCTTTTTATAATCCTGTTCACTGTTCGTTCGCTGCAATATATTTCAGCAGCGATTTCCACATTTTTCATCCCGCGCCGTTTCAAGTCCAGAACGGTTTTTTCCACGTCCGTAAGCAAAAAACACACATCGTTGTACTTCGCCGGAGGTATGTGGAAATCAAACACAGGTATGTGTTATTCGTCTTTTTTACTCTGCTTCACGAACTGGTTGGCGTAGACCGCCCCAGCCGCGCACAGCACGCCTTGAATAATAGCGGTGAAAACCGCCATGGCCGCGTCCTGCCCGCCGCCGATGGAAGACGTCGCCAAAACATACAGCGCGGCCAGCACAATGCCCACCGCGGCCAGCACCGCCGGGATGAGCTTGTCCGCCACCGCCGTGCTGGTTTTCAGGCAGTACCCCACGAAAATCAGCGCCGGAATCAGTACCAGCAGTTCAGGCTTGATGTAGTTCATGTAATCGATGTTCATCTTTTTTGCCCCTTTCAAATGAAAAATAGATACAAAAAAATGCCGAAATTGAATTTGAGTTCGACTTTTCAGTCCGTTCAAGTTCAATTCAAATTTCAAATAGTTTTAAAACGCACGGAAAACGCACGCGTTCGTTCCAATCGCGCACTGCATTTCAGCAAGTTATTTTCCGTCCAAATCGTGTAAGCGCATTTCGTGGTTTTGCAAAATTTCGTCCTGCTCGGTGTTGTGCTCCCACAACCGTTTATGGTTCGCACTGTTGCTCTTGTCGTTTTCCTGCACTTGCTTGGCCACGCTATCAAGCAGCGCTTTTAGCTGCGTAATACTGGTATTCAACTTCAACAGCGGCGTCGTGACCGTCATAATCAGTCCAGCAAGTACAACAATATCCTTGACGATATCCCAATCCGTCATTCTTCACTTCCGTTCCGGGCGTTAGACCCACTCGCTTTTATACAGTCCAGCATCGGTCAAGCCGCGCTGCTTACAGACCGTGTAGATGGCGTCTGCGTCCCCCTGCGATACCGGGCCGATGGTGATGGTTTGCAGCTTGGCGGCTGCAGGGGCGGCGCCGTATGTACCAGCCTTGTTTGGGATTTCTGCGTAAGCGGTCGGGTTAAGTCCCTTGCTTGTGGCGGTGGCGCGTACCTCAAAGTGGCAGTGCGTCCACGTGCCTGCAGCATTTCCGGTCTGGCCTACAATCGCCAGCACGTCACCGGTCTTGACCTTCTGGCCGACCTTGACAAGCAGCTTGCTGCAATGGCAGAAGTACAGGTAGTTGACGGCATCCGGCGTCTGGTTGGCGTCCAGCTTGACGCAGACATACCAGCCCCACTCCCACGTCTTGTTGCTCTTGTCGGTCACGATGCGGGCCGTCACCACCGTGCCGGAAATGCTCTTGCCGTTATAGCCCGGCATACGGATATTGGCATCATCCAGCCCGCCAATATCAAGGCCGCCGTGCCACGTTTTGCCGCCGCCGCGCGTGTAGCCGTATCGGCTGTAGTCATATTTCACAAGATTGCGCCCTGTAAATAACATAGGTATCACGTCCTTTCGGTTGGTTAGTAGTCTTTGCCGGTAATCTCCTTTTATCTCTTATAATACCGTACCCATACGGTCACATTATTTCGTGTGCCGATGTTTTGATTTTGATAATCCGATAAATGGAAGGAGTAATTATATTCGCTGGTTACGAACGCCTGCGCTATCAGATTTTGCGCAAAAGCCGCAACAACGACATACTGTTCGGTATTCCAGTTTGTGTATATATTGCCGTTTGAATCCGTGCTAGCGGTGACCCTAGTTTCCAGAAGCGTCGTTTGTTTTTGGCTGAGTGCGTTTTCTACATCGGTGCTGTTTGCTTTTTTGCTAATGGCGTCACCTGTCGCCTTGGCATCTGCTGGCACATTTTCCTGCGTCAGCGTGGCATCTGTCAGGGGTGTGGGGTGCATATAATTACTCATGCTTAGCCCCCTCCACAATGGCTTTGTACTGTTCCTCGGTAATCAGCCCTTTGGCTGCGGCTTGCGCCACCATGGTTTCCGTCCACCAGCCTTTTTTGTGCCAAAGTTTAATTTTTTCGTACATCTCAGCCCTCCTGCGCTAAAAGCGTATCCGTCATCATTGCCGTATAGGTCACCTGCGCGTTCAGCTTTTCGGCGGCATCACGGCGGGCGGCTTCCTCTTTGGCAGCTTGCTCGGCAGCCTTGGCGGCGGCTTCGGCAGCAGCTTTTTCGGCTTGTGCCTTTTCGGCAATCTCTGCAAGCTCGGCATCGGTGTACATCACATACCGCTGCACTTCCTCGTATTCGTCATAGGCTTCCTGTTCCGGGGTTGTAATTTCCTGCCGCAGCCCATCGGGGCAATCGGCAGTGACCGTTCCCGGCATCACCTCATACCGCACGGATGCGGGCACAGCTTCGTGATGCACCGTCACGCGCTGCGCGGGTTTCAACTTGCCGCGCGTCAGGTCTGGGTTTTGCAGCTCGTGTTCAAGGGCTGCATCGTAAATTTTCATACGTTCATACCTCCAAGTACCACGTCACATCCAAGTCGCAGTCCGGCTTGGTGTCGGCGGTGATTTTTACCGTGATGTTTTTCGCGGTCACCGAAAACTCTGCCGTACTGTTGGCAATGGTGCCCAGATTGCGGCGCTTCGTGGCATCGGTCGTGGCGTTGCCCGTCTGCGTTGTCAGCGGCGGCTGCACGTTCTTGATTGTGAACGCCCCGCTGTTGACAACGCTCTTACTTTGCGTGTACTTGCCATCTGCCGCCGTCCAGCCGTCTACGGAAAAGGTAGCGGCGACTGTGCGGTACAGCTTCCCGCGCAGCCCCTTTGCAAATGCCGTCAGGTTGTCTTTGCTCACATAAGCCATCGTTCAGCCTCCCTTAAATCTGGCCGAGAATCTCCTCCACATCGGCATTGCTCAGCGTGGAAATCTTCGTCTCGGTGTCGCCGACCTTTTCCAGCGCGCCGTCAATCAACATATACTCATCATACAGGTTGCCGCTGGTGCCGCTGGCCTTCTTAACCATATAGATAACGTTGTTTTTGGCGTCAGACACTGCGGGCAAGGAGGTAACAATCGTCTTGGTGATGTGCCCCGCCGCTGCAATCTGCTGGCCTACATAGATCTGCGTGGCATACGTGCCCGCCGCGCCGAAGGAGTCAAGCTTTTTCTTGTCGGCGGCAGTCATCAAGCCGTTGGCACTCTGAGTGGCGGGGTTGTAGGTGGTGTTTGTGTCCTTGTAATACGGCACTCCGTCGATAATGGGCGCGGGAGTGTATCCGCTGGCGCTTGTCACGGTGCTGGTGGTCTTTACACCGCCCAGCGTGCTGCCAGCAGCGGGCAGCGTATAGTTGTTTGCACCGCTGGCAATGCCGTCCAGCTTTTTCTTGTCGGCGGTGGTGTAATCGTTGGTGGACAGCCCCTTGCCGCTTACCTTGTCCACCTTGCCGCCCAGCAGGGTGACAATCTGCGCCTTCAAGCCCTTCAGACCATACAGCAGACCATTGCCGTCAGTCAGCTTTGTCATATCAACAGCCATTGTTTTTCTCCTTTTCAGTCAAGCATATTCAAGATTTCTTGTATATCCATATTGCTCAGAATATCCGGCGTATCGCCCTTCGGCCCGGGCGGGCCCTGCTCGCCCTTGAACTTCCCCGCGTCCGCATCCTCCCGCACGCTGTTGGCGGTTTTCTCGGCAGTGTTGGCAGCGGAAAGAATCTGCTGCACAAGGTCAGGTGTAGGTTCAGCAGGCGGCGTTCCCTCTGTGCTGCCGTGGTCAAGAACCTCATAGCGTACATTACAGGAAATCAGATTTTCCCCGTCTTGCTTGCCATTAAAAACAATCGTTCCTATTCCGCTTTTGTCTGCTGTAGCCTCTGGCGGAACTGGGAACCTATTGCTTTTGTCCACACGAATCTGCACTGGTTTCACGTTTGGCGCGTTAAATGTGGCGATAATATCAAGATTATTCCAGCCAGCGCCGAGAATAAGCTCGATTTTTTCTTTTCCGTAGCTGTCGAACGTCCCAAGGCAAATTTTGTCCGGAATTGGCCTATACCCGTTTAGGCGAATTGTATTTACCATTACAATCCCCCCTCAAACTGCGGAAAGGGCTTCTTGCACTTCATCCTCTGTCAGAGCCGGAATTTTGTTGAGGTTTAAATCGTCCAGCTCTTGTTTGATTCGCTTTAAAAGCTCCAAGAACTGATTTTGCGCCATTGATGTATCGACCGAAATATCCTCTGTTACAATTCCGCAAACGTCAGAATTTAAGCGTTCGTCCGTGATATTATCCGCCGTAATTTTTGTGGATGCAGGGGCAACATAAATCTGCGCCAAAGAAATTTGCCGTTTTAGGGCGCTGTTGGTTAGCGCAGGGGCAATCGGAGTCGAAGACGGTGCGCCTTTTAAAATCTCTATTACGGGCTTTGCCGTATAGTCAACCGTTTCCCACGTCACAACAACGCGGTCAATTCTCGGTAGTACGGCATCGGACACGGACAGTGGCAAGGCAAGCTCTGTTCCTGTTTCGCTTTTGGTATCGTTCCAAAATACCGTGCCGTCCTTGTTTTCGTTGGCGAGCCAGCCCAAACCGTCCGACACAAGAACCTGCATCGCACCATATCCGACAGTAACAGCCAGATTGTTTTCTGCTCCAAAAACGCCGCTTGTCCTGCCGTGTAAAAACTTCATCACGTTCTCTGCGCCGATGAATTCATCAACGTTGTTTGGAAAATTTTTTATTTCTGCCAAAATCTCACCTCAATACTGTTAGCATCGGGTTTCCGATGATTATTTTTGTACTGCTGCCGTTTATGTCTTGCGCCAAAGTTGCCCCGGTGATTCGCGCCTTAAATTTCACGCCCAGCCGCAGGGAAACGCACCAAACCAAATCCCCAACATCGTACGCACCGCCAAGCTCATCGCCGTCAATCTCGGTTTCAAAGCCTGTTCTGTCCAGATGTGAGCCGAGCTGCAATGCAGCATAATTTTTTACGCGAATCTGAAACGCTTCATTGCTTTCATCCTCGCCCTGCGCGTCACCGCTGAACTGTGCCCAAAGCTCCCGCCGGGCTTCGCCGTCAGCCGTACCGGCCTGTACAACGAAATCAGTCTGGTCTTTGTATTGGGCCGAACAGTAGCATACGTTTTTATACTCGCTGCGGTCTTTGTCTACAACAAGCCCTTGCGCCGTGCCGCGTTCCTGTACAAACGATACAGCCGCCAGCCCGGTTGAACGGTCAAGTCCTTTGTAAATTTCCCACGTAATGGTTTTTGTTCGGTAATCAAATGTGGCTCTTTGTCCGAGCCCTGCATCTGATAACACAGGCTGAATAAGCGTAAGAAGCGAATCACCGTATACACTGGTTGCAGCCACTTTTTCTGTCAGCCCTTTAGCCGCCGCCAGCCGCACCGGCAATCCGCGCAGATTTGCGCTGACCGCCGCATACACATCTGTTTCCACATTGGAAATAGTTGCCGCTGTTGCCGCTGCTCTTCGGTTCAGCCGGTTGTTAAGCGTGTAACCGTTGAGCGTTATCTGGTTGTTATCGCAGTCGAGTTGTACCTCTGCCACCTCAAACGCCAGTTTGCGCTCAACAATATACAGAATTGCATCAAGCTGAGAAATGCCGATATTGTAATCGTCCATAGGAAGCACAAGCGTGAATTTGCCAACATCGTTATAATAATACGAAAATTCGCACGATATGGCGTGTGAAATTTCGTGCCGATTTTGTAGGTCAGGTGTAAAAAGCTCAAGTCTCATACAACCGTAACCCCCGCGCTCTCCTCTGCAAACGTTACCGACATTTCGATGTTTTCAAGTCCGCTGTCGGCGGTCGGTTTCCACGCATTATCGCCGGTGTGAATCCTGTACAGATTACTTTCCAACGTCAATGCGCCTCTGCAATCGCCGTCTATGCTGGACGTTACGTGCGTACGGTCATGCGTGACCCTAATTTCGACTTGCTCATCTTTTACAAGCGTTTTTTCAAGTCGCAGGAATTCTCCTGTCAGCATGTTTTGTATGCCGACGTTTTCTGCCGTTTCTCCGATGCACTTTATGTCCAGCGTAAACGGCACATCGAACTGACCCAAATTTTGCAGGACGATATATTGCAGCAGTATAATCTTTCCAAAAAAATACGTTTTGGACAAATCCCAAGGAAATTTAAATCCGTTTTGTACACCGCGCAGTTTTTGCGCCTTGCTTTCACCACTCACCCAGTACGGATACGGCGCCAGCAGGGAAAACTGAAATGGCGCTCCCTTGCTTGCTGCGCCGATTGTAGGCGATGCTGTGACGACAACGTCAATGTGCCAATCCCCCGCATACAAAACGCCGACAAGGTCGGGGCGAACAACCGTAACAAGGGCATCTTTCAGCCTTTGAGGATTGTCGCCAACGACCTTGCCGTTAATCGTGATGGGGCGTGCCTGTATGCTCTTGCTCTGGACGGTCGAACCCGCCTGTCCGATGCCTTGTGCCTGTGCAACATTAACCGAAAGCGTATCAACGCCTTCTGGAAGGCTAATTATATAACCGGAATTGTAATCAAAAGTAATGCTCTGTCCGAGCGAGTTGACATACTTGAAAGTTTTACTCAAAAAACTCATACGGTTGCCCACCTCGCTCTCTGGAACGCTGCTCTGGTCGCTGCTGCAAGCTCCACAGGCGTTTGTTTTGCGGCGTAAATAGTTTGGTTCACGACAAAGCCCGTGCCGCCCTGTACGCCGTTTTTGCGGTATTCGTCGGCTTCTCGCGCCGTCAGCACAATTTCGCCCCTGTGCAGAGTTGCAACATAGTCGTTATATGGAACATAGTCCAAGCCGCCCGCACGGCGGCTGGTGCTGCCGCCTGTGTTGTTTTTTACGTCGCTTGCGTTGATGACAAAGATACCCTTGATGCCATTCCACAAACCACGCACAAAGCTAGTCAAGCCGTCCCAAATAGCAGAAATCCCGCTTTTTATGCCATTGACGACTTGATTGCCGACGCCGCTAAAGAACGAAAAAACGCCGCCGAAAATTCCTTTGATGCCTTCCCAAGCCTTTCTAAAATCCCCTGTAAGCACGCCGTCTATAACAGCGAAAATCCCAGTAATGACATTAAAAATCATCTGGAAAAAGCTCGTAGCGACACCCCAGACCGTTTTTACAGCCGCAAAAGCTGCGCCAAAAATACCGCCGATTAACGGAGTAAACGGGCTAAAAATCGTGATAATCGCTCGCACAATCGCGCTGAAAAATGCGCTTGCCCAACTCCACACGGTTTTTGCCAAATTCCACGCAGCGGAAAAGGCTTGCCCAATGCTTTCAGCAACCGGAACTAGTGATTCAACAACTTTTTCAACAACATTCTTAATGGAACCCATTGCAGCAGCAATATAGGGCATTAAAAAGTCAACAACACCTTGAACTTTTTCCGAAACGGATTCCCATGCGGCATTTACCTTGCTGCGGAAATCCTCGTTTTTGGCATACAGAACCGCCAGTATACCGACAAGAGCGCCAATTGCGACAACAACCAGCGCAATAGGATTCGCCGCCAAAACCGCATTGAATGCAGCTTGTGCCTTTGCTGCCGCCGTCTGTGCAAGCGTCATTAACGAAATCTTGCCTGTAAGCAATCCCGCTAGAACCTCGGAGGCTTTCAATGTTCCGTTGAGCGCCCCTTGCGCGATTTCGGCGTCCGAAAGCCCCATACTGAACAAGGACACTGCTACTTTCGCTTCGTCAAATCCCGTTACAATGGACTGCAACTTTTTGCCGATTTCCCATCCTTTTGCAGCCGCCCCCACCGTTACAAGCGCGGGGGCAATTTTTTCGATCAAGGGAACAACTTCTTCAACTGCCGTTTTAACATTGTCAAAAATGTCAAGCAGGAACGAAAAGTCGGAGTTTTCCACCGCATTTGTAAGACCAGAAACAATTGCATCGCCCAAAAAAGTGAACACATCGGCAACAATGGGCTGCAATTCGCTTGCTACACTGCTTAGACCGCCAAAAAGCGCCTGCAAGCCCTCCTCAACGGTCGGCTCCAGCTCTATTATTACGCTGCTTACATAAGGCGCAAGCTGTGTGACCAGTTCGCTCAAACCATCAATCAGAGTAGGAACAATCTCTTTGATGCGCGGTATAATGTTGTTTCCGGCAGTAATAACGCTGTCAACAAGGTTGTCCACCAAGGCTTGAAAGTCTTGCTCCGGGTCTGCAATTCCGGTCAAAAGATTTTCCCAAGAGCTCTTCATAGACGCTGTACTGCCTTGAATTGTAGTTGCAGCTTCCTTGCTGGTCGTTCCCATAATGCCCATGTTGGCCTGCACGACATGAATCGCTTGCACAATGTTTGCGTAAGACATACTGTTGGAATCGACCGTGACACCAAGCTCTTTTTGCGTATCAGTCATGGCAGCAGCTTCTTTGATAAGCCGCTTCATTTCAGCTTGCGTGCCGCCGTAGCCCAGCTTTAGGTTGTCAAGCATTGTGTAGTTCTGCTTCGCGAAGCCGTTATATGCGTCTTGGATTGACGAAATATTCGTACCCATCTTGTTCGCATTATCGGACATATCCGAAATCGCAGTATTTGCCATTTCGGCGGCTTTATTTGTGTCACCGCCCAAACTTGAAACCAGAGCAGCAGCAAACGATGTTGATGTTTCCATGTAATCATTTGCTGAAAGACCCACATTCTTGTATGCGTCTTTTGCGTAATTCTCTATGATTCCCGCGCTGTCTTTGTACAGCGTTTCCACGCCACCTACAAGCTGTTCGTAGTCCGCATAGCTGTCCAGCGATGCCTTGCCAATCGACACGGCCATGTTCGCAGCGGTTTTCCCGATTTCCGTAATCCCGTTGGCTACGGTCCGCAAACCGTCTGAAACGACATTGCCAAGCAACGTTCCGCTGAAAACGTCCATCAAAGACGATGCGCCGCCTTTTGCCTTCTCAACGCCTTTTTCATAGTCGTCTGTGTTCAGACTTAATTTTGCATATAAGTTAAAAACGTCCAATCTATCACTCCCTTCTTGAATTTCTGCTTTATTTGCTGTATTCTAAGCAATAGGAGGTGTTTTTTATGGCAAAAGCAAAAAATGCGGTGATTGCCGGTGATTTTATGGGCAAAAAGGTGTCTGTTTCATTTGGCAAAGTCTCTATGGACGTTGGTGGTCTATCAGCACTTGAACTAAACAGCCGTACTGTTGCCGGTTGCTCTGTGGTAGATGAAACTCACAAAACATCTATGGCTTCCGGCGTTATGCGTGGTATGGTTGGCGGTGCCTTGTTCGGCGGTGCCGGTATGGTTGCCGGAGCAATGACAGCTAAGCAAAAAGGAATCTATCAAGTGGTTATCCAACTTATAGATGACCCGCAATGGCGTTACAGCGGCAAGCGGTTTATGCTTGAAGTTGACGAGCCGATTTACAAAGCCATTGTAAAAAACTGCTTCTGATTGATGCCGCCCCCATCGGGCGGCATTTTATTTTGGAATTTTCAAGCCGTGCCGCGCCGCAAAGTCCTTGAAATCTGCCTGCACCTGTTCTGGTGTCCGCGTATCCACTTTGGGCGGGTGGATAATGTCAATATATCTCGCTGGCCGGTCCTTTACGCCTGTCACCGCTACCACAAGGCTCCACGCACTGTCTGTCATGTACACCTTGTACATTTGTTCTTCAAAATCAGCTTTTAAAGCATAAGGCAGTGCCGACACAAGCGCCTTTGCGCTCAGTTTCGGCATTTTCAGCAGTACAGGGATTA
>ERZ1034842.350-NODE-350-length-20607-cov-15.087291_pt1 | contig 20607 bp, 16 predicted proteins | sample MGYA00520634_ERZ1034842 | MGnify/ENA primary metagenome ERZ1034842 (study PRJEB33766, sample SAMN09781734) | gut metagenome | biome: gut microbiome | host: Homo sapiens | place: Madagascar | study: EMG produced TPA metagenomics assembly of the PRJNA485056 data... | reverse complement strand
TTTTTCCACCGCCTTTCGCGTTATTTTGCTCCATCACCTATACATGATAGCTTTCCGTTTGTGCCGGGCTCATAGCTCCGGCTCCATGTCATGCTTTCGCCCGGACGCAGAAAAATGCGGGTGAAGATTTCCGGGCAGACATAATTTGTATTGCAGAAGTAAGCCGCGCCTGCGACCGGCCCCGTGTCCTGGATGAAAAGCGAGTTCCCCTTCGGAAAGTGAATGCCGACTCTCAGCCGGGAGCACGGTTCAATTTCAGCCTGACCGAAAAACTGCCGTTTCTCTTTCATAATCAGCCGGTTTCCGTCGACCTGATACGGCGGAACAGGTGTCCGTATTCCCGGCGTGAATTTTGCGGGGAAGGGCCATTCGACGACGGTTCCGTCGGGGAGCTGACCGTCCAGGGCGATGAAGTTATGGGCATACTGGAGATTGTCGATCGTTTTGCTTCCGGTGTTTTTCAATGTGTATTCCAGATACAGAACGGGACGCTTTTCATCCAGACGGATTCTTTTTGTGTAATCGTATGCATATCCGTTCCATTCGGGGATATTCTGACGGAAGGTCAGCGCAAGCGGTTCGCGCTGAAGAGTCCACTCGAAGCGTTTGAGGCAGGCATATTTTTTGAACATGAAATATTTTTCCCCTTTGAAGCCCTGATAGATTCCGTTGCCGATCTTGAGAAACTGTGCGGTTTCCGGAATTATGACAGGAAACTTGAAATCCTCCGCATTGCCGCAGACATGGTCATGCCACTCCGGATTGCGTTTTTCTCCGTAATTCCGTCCGAACCAGTTGTGTCCGCTGCAGATCAGTTTCAGGATGAATCCCGCGCTTTCAAAGCGGCTGCCCCGGTAATACCCGGAGTCCGGATCGACGACATGGATGCTCAGGGAGCCGTTGTCCAGAACAATCGTTTCCGGTTCCCCCGGAGGAAGAAGAGCAAAGACGCCGGACAGCAGAAGCGCGAGCGCTCCGGCTGCCAGCATTGAGAGAAAAATGGCTTTTCGAGTGCGCGTCACCGGATCGCTCCGTATGTTTCGTACTCGACTCCGGTGTTGAGGAAGGAGAAGACGGAACCGTCGGCGCGGCTGAGAACTTCATTGCGGTCGTGTTTTCCGGAACCGTAATAGTTTGGCGGATCGGAGAAAATATTGGTCAGATGACCGATATCTCCGTAATTGTAACCGGATTTTCCGTCTTTCCAGATTTTCGAACAAAAAACGAGGGCGGCTCCGCTTGCAAGGTTTGTGATTCTGTTCGTGCAGTTCTGGTCGCCGTTTTTTTCTCCGTCGGTATATCCCCATGTGTATTTGGCTCTTGACATTCCCCAGCCCCATTTGTTTGCGTAGGCGTGCGTGCTTCCGTAGGTCGTGTAGATTCCACCTACGGCGGAAAAAAGAGTTCCGTCATCAAATTTTGTTTCTCCGCGGAAGCCCGGGCAGAACATGATGGTGTTCATCGCCTTCGGACGGTTGATTGATTTGAATCCGAGGTAGCTGTCAAGGAATCCGACGGTCAGGGCGCCGACGGCATTGATTCTCATCGGCAGATAATCGCTGTTGTCTCCCGCATACTGAATCAGCGCCAGCGTAATCTGCCGGACATTGCTTTTGCAGGAGATGAATCTTGCTTTGGAACGAGCCTTGTTGAGCGCCGGAAGCAGCATGCCGGCAAGGATTGCGATGATAGCCACTACGACGAGCATTTCCACAAGCGTGAAATGCTTTTTCCCATGATTCTGTTTGTTCATAAAAAGCCCCTTTCTGATTTCGTGTTTTTCCCGTTGTTCCTAATTTAATGCGCGGCGGAAAACCATGCAATGCAGGAATTGCGGAAAGAGTTAATAATTTCTGAAAAACGTTCGCATTTTCAAAAACGCCCTTCATTTCAATGAAACCGGAATGCGGATTCTGGCGGTTGTTCCTGGAATGAAACAGGAGTGTCCTTCCCAGCAGACCGATCCGGAAACAAGGAACGTTCCGTTCCGGAAGAAATCTTCCGCTCCGGCTTTCCGCAGGTCCAGAGAGAAACGCCAGGCGGAAATTTCCGATTCGGGGAAATAATGAATTTCCAGCGTGGAATCGACGAATTCGCGCCGTCCTTTCAGAAAGCCTGAACTTCCGCGCCGCAGAAACACTTCGTTTCCGAACCGCGTCTGCGCGAGCGAGTAGTCGCGGTAAAACGAATGGTCCGCCGATTCGAGAATCAGCATCAGATGCGACTCCAGAAACACCGCTTCATTCGTCCGCGTCTGCCGGAAGGGAATCCGGTGCAGAAATGCCGTGAAAATCAGCATATCCTGATACCGGTGGAAAAACATGCGCACCGTTTTTCCCGATTCCGCTTCAAACAGAACGCCGTTCCCGGAAAGCAGATCCGGAACGGGGGAATCCGCCGTCTGGCAGGTCAGTGATTTGCCGTTCGCCGGGTTGACAGGCAGGAGCGTCAGCATCTCTTCCGTAAGCGCAACGGAGGGATCAAGGAAGAAGGGATGCATTTCGTTTCCCGCCGTCAGTGAACTCCGGAACGGATGAATGGAATCCGGCGGAGTGAAATCAAACCGGAAAATCTGATCCGGCGCAAGCGTTTCAGCCGGCGAACTCTTTTCATGGAGCACTCCGTCCATCCGTTCCGCCGAGTACTTCAGCGGCGGAAGTGCCAGCGGCTTTCCGGTCCGGTTCCTGAATTCGAAAATGCCGTTCCTGAAGTAGAGCTGTTCCGGAAAACGGACGGCGGAAGTCAAGGTCTTTCCATTCCATTTCAAAACAGCTTTGGAGAAGAACGGACAGGAGGGGATAAGCCGGGGCTGCACGGGGAGGGTGACCGTGCAGACTTCCCCCGGATTCAGAGAGATTTTCCGTCCGGCAATTGCGAAAAGTTCCGCTGCTTCAACGGAAAGCTCCGCCGTTTGAACGGATTTGCCCGGATTGAAAAATTCCACTTCCCACAGATTCCCTTTCTGAACGGAGTTGATGATGGAGAGTCCGCGGTTCCGGTTTTCCCAGTCCGCGGAAATGCTTTCGGGCGTTTCGCCGCGGAACCGGATCCGTTTCCGCTCACCGGGGAGCAGATCGAACCAGTTGTCTTCCGGATAACAGTTTTCCGTGCAGGGGGCAAGGGAAACATTTGCGGCAAAGCTGCGGCTGAAAAGTTCGATTTCAGCGGGTGAAATCCGGCGCAGTTCCACATCGGCATCGGGCAGCTTGCGAGTCCGTTCCGGAACAAAGAAGCGAGTGCATGGCACGCCGTCCGCAAAAGCTGCGACGAAACAGCTTTCCGGTTCAAAATTTTTGATTTGCTCCAGCGGGATTTCCGCAATTTTCCGCGAACCTCCAGAGAAGCCGCGCACGAGCTCTGAACTGCGGAAGAGTTCCGTTCCGTCAAACCGGGAGACGCACCATTTCACCGGAATGTCGCGTGTATCGGCGAAGAAGGCGGAGAGATGAATTTCAATGCGCTTGTCATAGACCGCGGGAATTGCCAGAGCGGCTTTGCACATCCGTGCCATCGCATAAAAGACCGGTTTCGGGGATCCGTAATAATCGACCATTCCCCATCCGTGCATGGTGAATGCGCTGTTGAACATCCAGAAGGCGACTCCGCCCGCGAACTGCATGTTGCGGCGGAGAAACTGCATGTTCCGCAAGACGACTTCGCAGTGTGCTTTCGCATAGAAGCGGAAGAGCTTCCGGACGTCGTATTCATATCGGAATTCCGGCGCGTCGAAGCTGTATTGATCGAAAAAACGGAGCATTTCGTCGTTGCGCTGACATTCCAGAACGCTGTGGTCGGTCAGGACCGGGTTCGTGATGCGGTCCACATCCTGTGCTGCAAGATAGCGCGACCAGGAGCTCTCTTCATCCGGTGAAACGCCGTAAACCTCATTCCAGAATGCCGGAACCGCGCTGAATTCATCAAATTCCCGGTCGGAACAGAATTGTCCGGCATGGCTTTTATGACTGGTGCCGAATCCGTGATCATTGATTTTCGCGCTCTCCGGCGCGGCGTTTCCGATGAACCCGCAGGAGGGTATGTAGACGGCTTCCGGAAGGAGCTCGTCGAAAATCCGGGGAAAATCTTTGTGGAGAAGACGCCAGCCGTAGTAATGCGTCTCCGGACGGAACGTGCTTCTGTGCTGAGTGCCGTTGGCGCAATGGTAATCATCGGTTTCGTTGGAACCGCACCAGACGGCGATGGAGGGATGATGCGAAAGACGCGCGATCACCTCCCGCGCTTCTTTGCGGCACTCTTCGCGGAAGACCGGGTCGAATTCGGGGATCTCCGGTCCGCTGAACATGAAATCCTGCCAGATTAAAATTCCGTACCGGTCGCAGAGATCGTAAAAGAGTTCGTTCTCGCAGTATCCTCCGCCCCAGAAGCGCAGATAATTGATCCCTCCGAGCACCGCCAGTTCCAGAAGATGCCTGATGCGCGTTTCCGTCACCCGTGCGGGGATGATGTCCGGCGGAATCCAGTTTGCCCCGTGTGCAAAAACGGGAATGTCGTTGATCAGCAGGCGGAATTCGCCCTGCCGCTCCGTAAAGCGCTGTTCATGAATGCGGACACTCCGGAACGCAAATGTCTTTTTTGCGAAGGCGGAAGATGTGTTCTCTTTCCGGATTTCCAGTTCCAGCTCATAGAGATTCTGTTCTCCGTATCCGGCGGGGAACCAGAGTTCCGGATTCGGTACAACGGCGGAAAGTTCGTACTCAATGACGCCGGGACCGGCAATCAGTTTTTCTTTCTTTTCGAGCACTGTCCCGGATTCTCCTTTTTTGCGGATGCGCAGAACAGCTTCCGCGGAGACCATTTCCGTCAGCGCCGTTTCCAGTTCAAAATTACAGAAGACGCGTCCGGAGTTCTCCGGATGAAGAATCAGATTCCGGACGGCTGCGAAACTGTAATTTTCCAGACAGACTCCGTGCTCAATTCCGCAGATCGGCAGCCCCTGTGTCCAATCCCAGCCGTAAGAGTAGTCTGGCTTGCGGACTGCGCTCCGTTTTTCGCAGAATGCGGCATCGTAAACGCCGCCGCTCCACTGCGAAAACCACGAGATAACGGGAACCCGAAGCGAATCTCCGTCGAACGGCTGAAGCCGCACTTCGAGCTCCGCCGCTTTCCCCGCTTCGAGCAGACCGGTCACTTCGATGCGGAGTTCTCGGTACATGTTGTTGTGAACGGTAAGTCCCTTTCCGTTCAGGAACACGGCGGCTTTGCCGGTCAGTCCGGAGAATACGAGAAATGTTCTTCCGTTTTCTTTTTCCGGAATGAAACTCTTGCGGTAGCGCCATTCGCATTTCCCGATCCATTTGCATTCCAGAAAGTTGCGGCGGACGACGGGATCGTTTACAATGCCGTGTTTCATCAGGGAGAGAATCACATCGTCCGGCAGATCGGCGGAAATTCCATTCAGATTTTCCGGAATTTCCGGATCAGGAGAAAGCGGATGACAGCTCAGTTCCCAGCCTTTGTTCAAGCTCAGTTCCATTTACGCGAGAACCTTTCATTTTTTTCTCAGGATCAGATCGTGCCACACGCCCGGCTTCGGATACGGGAACACATCGGGGGATGGCAGAACTTCGAGAAGTCCGCCTTTGCCTTTGATCCGGTTGTTGATCATGGGACAGAATCCGAAAACGGCGTTTTCCTCCGGCGCGAAACCGGGGATTGCGCCCGCTGGAATCCGGACTTCGTAACGGGTGACGCCGTCCCTGTGTTCCATTGCGGCTGAAATCTTCGCCGCCGGATCCTGCGCGTTTACCGGAATTGTGCCGTTTTTGACGACGGTTTTCCCGTTCTGCTCGTAGACGGAAAACTCCAGTTCTTTTCCGGAAAAATTCATGGTGTCTGTGGAATCCGTGTTGAACGGATCCAGAAAGATCTGAAGCGAATCCGCACGGAAAAATTTCAGTTTGGAATCGGGCGGAAAATAATCCGCATCTTCGACTTCGACCGCGAGAGAAAGCCCTTTTTCATTCCAGAGCATTCCGCGTCTGTAGCGGTATTCTCCGCGTGGAGATTCTTTCCGGTGTTCTGTCATTGCATAGGCTTTGAACGACCAGTCTTTCCCCGGTTCCGGCAAAAACTCCGCGTATTCTGCAAAGTCGCCGCCGCAGAGAAATTCCGCAGCATGATAATTCCCCGAGGAATCCGCGACACTTATCCGAACGGTTCCCGTCTGCCCGTTTCCCTTTATCTCTTTGGAGAAGGGAAGGATCACTGTGAGCGGTTTGCCTGCGGAGAGTGTCGCTGTGCGTTCCGTTTCGGCGAATTCAAATGCGCCGTCGGCGGAAAACTTGATGCGGATTTCGCCACCCTGACCTGAGACGTTCAGCAGAAATCCGTGCTTTTCAGGAACGTATTTTCCGGAGAGGGTAAACGGTTTTGCGTTTTCAACAACTTCCTGAATCCGGCGGATGTAAATCATCGCGCGAACCTCGGGCCAGTTCTTTTCCGCCGCGGCCTTTTCCATTTTTTCGGCAAGCGGTTTCAGCTTCGGTGCGTCTTTTGCCGCGGCTTTGAGTGTAGCAACGGCGTTTTTCAGCCATTTCAAGTCTTCCGGATTGATGTTTTGAGTCAGATCTTGCGGAGTGAATTCCTGACTGTTCCGGAAAACTGTCACTCCCTGCGGCGGAACGGTGATTGAGTGGAATCCGTCCGCATTCGCAACCGTTTCTCCGGTTACAAGGTTTTTCAGAGTTCCGGCGGAGCGGAAGGTCAGCGCAACCGGATAGAACATCTTATTGACAAGATAGAAATTCTCTCCGCAGACATTCACCGCGACGGAATCGGAGTCCTTGCAGATGTTGGTGTAACGACCGTCCGGAATGGAGCGGAACGCACGGTTGAATGCACGGAACTCATCCGTCACCGAACTGTCCGGATTGCCCCAGTAGCCCACGTGAATTTCGTCCACGTCGCGGTATGCAAGCTGCGCGGCGAGCGGCATCAGCGCAAAATCTTCGCGCGGATAGCTGTTCGCCCAGGAGCACATGTAGAGCGGAATCTTCCGCTGGAGCCAGTCGACGGTCGGATAGAAGAGTTCCGGAAGCGACGGCGTGCGGGAGGGATAATGTTCCTGGTTGTTGTGGAGCATGAAAACCAGTGTCCGGTAATCCGGTTTGCGGAACGGCGCATTGAATTCCGGCTGACTGAAGTAAAAATCCTCTTCTCCGGTTTTGGCGTAGGTATCGACGCGGATAAAGTCCGGCTCGATAACCGGATTGAAGTCCAGCCCTTCGATTTTTGAGAGCATATCCATGTCGATTCCCGCCTCTTTGAGCGTTGAATCAACGGTTGTTTCTTTTCCCGGATTCAGCGGAATGGAGTTTTTGCAGGAGACCCAGATCTGAAGGCGGAGGCGATCGTTGCCTTTGCGGACTTCGCGGACCAGTTCTTCGCATGTCCGGGCAAGTTTTTTGCAGCGCCAGTTGATCCAGGTCTGTTTTATTTTCGGCGACGTCAGGAATTTGTAACGGAAATGGAAGCGGGTCCCGTCTCCGGTGTCCGGAACTTTGATTCCGGTTTCTTTTTCAAACAGCGCAACCGTATAGTCTTCGTATCCGGTCTTGAGATTCTGAAAACACAGAATGGTTCCGGTGTCGCGCAGAGTCAGACCGAGGAACATCGGGTTGTCCGCGTATTTGTCCCGGTAGAACGCAAGCAGTTTGCGGAGACCTGCAATGTTTTCCGGATGAATCGGATTCAGTGCGATATGATTGTCAAAGAGGATGCGTCCGCTTTTGTCAACCTGTTCGACCGCCTCTTTTCCGCGTTTCATAAATTCTTTTTCATTGCGGCAGAGTCTGCTTTCCGGAAGAAAATACATCCCGTTGTGTCCGCCCCAGTTGATGCCGAGACGGCCGTAAAACGGAAGTTTTTCCCGTTCGAACACTTTTGCCATCGTATCCATGCAGCCGTAAATGTGAGCTCCGGTTGTGCCGACTTTGCTGTACATGGAAAGATCGGAGCCGTTGCGGTCGCCGTCGTATTCCATCAGCTGAACGGTCCACATGTTGTAGCCCTGATGACGCGCATATTCGACGGTGCGTTCCGCCTTTTCGCGCCAGAACTCAAGGTCGACTCCTTTGTCCGTCAGCAGGAAGGGCATGTTGAACCAGGTGCCGTCCATAGTCGGGTCTTCGTCCCAGACGCCGATTTTCCGTTTTTCCGGCAGATCGGGAAGTTTGGGCAGAAGATCGCTCTGAACTTCAAAAATGCGGATTTTTGAAATCGCGCCGCCTTTCTTGCAGGTCTTGTCGCTGTAATTTTCGCAGATCAGAGTCACTTCTTTTGCATCCGGAAGCCAGAGCAGACGTTTTGTGCGCATTTTCCCCGAAAGCGGATATGCGCCTCCGGTCAGAATGCCCATTCCGTTCATCTGGCCGCCGACGGTGATTTTCGCTTTCTCTCCGATGGAATAGAGCGTTACGGTGAAGGTGCGTTTCGCATCGTCCGGATACTCCACTTCGAGTACGTGATAGCGGTTCGGCTTTTGCAGCCGGGGCAGGCGGACAATGAATCCGCTTCGGGCATGAGTTCCGGTTTCAAAATAAGTTCCGGCGGGAGTCGTGACGAACTTCCCCGATTTGTCTGCACGGAAAATATTCCATCCGGGCTTTTTCGTCAGATCAATTTCTCCGATCTGTTTCAGCTTCAGATCCCCCTCCGGCATCCGGTCGGTAATGCGTTCCGGTGCAATCACGATCGTTTCAAAGGTGCGTCCTGCGAGTTTGCTGTGAATCCGGTGAAGCCCTGCGCTCTTCGGCTGAAAGACAAGTTCGGCGTCGGCGAATCCGTCCGCTTCGGCGCTCAGCGGAATTTCGCGGCTGAAAACGGTTTTCCCCGCGGCGTCGGTGATTGTGATGCGGTCGGCTGTCGAGATTTTCTTCTTCGTAATGTTTTTGAAACGCAGACGGATGCGGTTCTTCTGATTCAGATTCCACGCATAGTCATTGACTTCCATCATGAACGGACGTTTTTCCGCGTAGAGAGCGAGGAGCTCATCAAAGGAGAACGCCCGGTCGTAAATGCGGAATTCATCGATTGTTCCGTTCGCTCCCAGTTCATTGGAAGATTCTGGAAAGCCGAAAAACGCTGTATCGCAGGAGTTTTTCGGCTCGGAGTAGACCAGCTTGCCGATAAAGCGTCCGTTATCCTGGACGCCGTTGTAAAAGGTGTGCGCCTCTTTTTTCCGCGCATCCCAGGTGAGGGCAATCAGATTCCATTGATTTTTGAACCAGCGCTTGTGAATCGGGGTGGGACGGTATCCGGTCGTGAGCTCATTTTCTCCGTAACGGAAGCGGAAAGGACGGAGGTTGAGGATATTGCGCATTCCGCTTTCCACGGCGCCGACGGAGCCGTCCGGGAGCCGGTCGCGGTCCATGACGGGAACAAAGCGGGATTTTGTCTCCTGATCCGGTTTGAACCAGAAAACGATCGTCCCCTGTTTTTTGTTCAGGGCGGAACCGAGCGGATACGTCAGAATTCCGCGGTTGTCCAGGTGAATTGCGTTTCCGATGAGTCCGGGAACGATGGCTGCTCCCTCCGTTTTCTTCTGCGGCGCAACCGCTTTGCCGTTGATGACGGCATGGAATCCGGAGTCGCCGGAGAGCTCGAAGACCGGAGCCGCGCAGAGCATGTTTCCTGCCAGAAGCGCGGTGAAAATCAATGTTTTATTCATGATATTTTCCCTTTTTTTTGCTTGCCGGTGCGGAATACCGGCAAGCCGGCGTATGAAAAATTATTCTCCGAGGTTGGCGTCAACCTGATAGAACTTGTAGACTCCGGGAGCTTTGAGATCAATGCGCAGGGAGAGCGTTTTCATCTCGTCCGGATTTGTGCGGGTGATGGTGAGAATCTGTTTCTCTCCGGTAAGATTGAATGTTTCGCGGTTGTACGAATGTTTTCCGTTGACCGTGTATCCCTGCGGCATAAGGTCGAGTTTTGCTCCGGCGGGACCCTGGATGCAGACTTCAAACGTTGTTTTTGCCTCGGCCGCGCGGTGTGCCGGATCGGGATCGCCGAAACTGCATTCGAGAACTCCCTTGTCGGAGAATTTCGCTTTGGAAATATCGAGAACAAGTGCGCCGTCCTGAATGGACGCCTGAATTCCGGCGCTGCAGTCGACCTTCTGGTTGTGGAAGCCGCCGGCGATGTAATGTTTCCGGTAAAGAATGCCGTATGCGGTTCCGCTGCCGTTCGCCCGTTCCTGACGGTTCAGCGTGAGCGGTCCTTCCGGATTCGCAGGCAGTTTCATGAGTTCATTCGCCCAGACCGTTCCGAGCGCCGTTGCAGAGAGCAGAGCAATCAGAGATTTTTTCATTTCTTTGTCCCTTTCGTTAAAATTTTTCATTGGTATTCTGATGCCGTGTTTTTATTTTAGCGTTTCTTTTTCCGCAAGTCAATGCGGGAAGTATGGAAACAGTTAATAATAACGCAAAAGAGTTCAGATTTTCAAAAAAGCCCTTTTCCTCTGCCGTTTCCGGAAGCGCAAAACACAAGTTGTTTCTTTTGTAACAGTGTTTGTTTTTTTCGTAACAGTTTTTGTTTTTTCGGAAAAGAAAAGCTTTTCCGGAAGTAGATTTTTCCGGTTCGCCATGCTATATTTGAGAAAACAAAAAGGAGTTTCTGATGAATACATTTCTCACCGGCTGCGACAAGTGGCTCGCTCAATTTTACGGCAAACTGCCGATGGATTCCTATAACCTTCTGGAACGTGCGGCGCGCACGCTCGAAGGCAATCTTTCACGCGGAAATCCGCCGTGGTCCCCGCTCCGCGGAATCCGTCCATCCTGCACCGTTTTTCCCGGAATCTGGAACTGGGACAGCGCGTTCCATGTCATGGCGCTCTCCCGCTGGAATCCGGAACTCGCCCGCGAACAGTGCAGAATCTTCTTCAAAATCCAGCAGGAAAACGGACTCTTCCCCGATGTCTGGTTTGAGAATGGAAAGATTATGAACCAGTACGGCAAGCCTCCGGTTTTCCCCTGGGCCGCCTCCATGCTCGAAAAACGTTTCCCCGATCCGGAGTTCCATAAAGAGTGCGTGGAAGCCTACCGGCGCAATGAACAGTTCTGGATGAACTGCCGCGGCGGAAATGCTTACGGTCTCTTCCATTACGATGCGGAGAAGACGGAGCCGGAATCGTATGCAAAATGGGTCGCGTGGGAAACCGGCTGGGACAACTCGCCGCGCTGGGACAACGGCTGCTCCAATCTCTTCTCCATCGACCTGAACTGCTTCATGGTGATGTTCTATCGCGCCATGAACGAACTTGATCCCTCGTCCGAGTGGGTTGAGAAAGAGCGGAATCTTGCGCAGAAAATCGAATCCGTGCTGTGGAACGAAGAGGCGAAATGCTATCAGGACCGCGATATCAATACAGGAAAGTTCAACGGCGTGATTACTCCCGCCTCGTTCATGCCGCTGTTTGTCGGTATCGCGTCGCAGGAACATGCGGCGGCGATGGCGGAGATCGCGAAAGAACACGAAATGCCCGGCTGGCCCAGCGTCTCCTATAAAGACCCGAATTTTGATCCCACCGGCTACTGGCGCGGCAGAACCTGGCTGAACATCGCTTATTTTGCTCTGAAAGGTTTGAAAAATTACGGCTTTGCGGAATTGGCGGAGGAGGGCAGGGCGACCATTCTGAGCTTTGTCCGCAAGACTCCGGGTTTCATCTGTGAAAACTACAATCCGGTCACCGGAGACGCCGTCGGCGTTGCGCATTTTGGCTGGAGCAGCGCATTTGTCATTGAGTTCATTCTGAACTGGTGACATCCGCGGAAGAGGGGGAGCAGCATTCTTTCCGCGTTGTTTCCCCTGAATACAGAATTCATCCGAAAGGAGGCTCTGATGAGAATACTGCACGACCCGTCCATATTTGAGCGCAAACCGCTGAATTTTTTCAACCGGTCCGGTGAAACGGTTCTGTTCCGCCGCGGGAAAAAGGACCGGGAGGAAGCGTATTCCATGGGAAACAGCCAGAGTCTCCGTTTCGCCTTTTGCTGCACCTACGGTTCGCGTCAGTTCGCCTCCGGTTTTTATCATGACCGCCGGCTGAAGCAGAGCTTTTATTCTCTGGATTTCATCGAATCCGGTGAACTGCATTGCCGTCAGGGACGCAAATCGTTTATTGCGGAATCGGGCGACGTTGTTCTGATGAAGCCGGGGAATGACGTCGATCTCCTGCATCTTCCGCAGAAAACGTCGCGGATATGGGGCTTCATTTTCAACGGTTCGCAGGTCGAGGAGATTATCCGGATGTTTGAGTTCAATCAGCTCACATGTACCCGCCTTCCGGATCGGAAGCGTTTTGCCGCGCGCTGTTCGGGGCTGCACAATGTTCTGAAGCGTCATCTGAACACGGAATCTTATTTCAAAGTCATCGGTGCGAGCTTTGAGTTCTTTCATTGTCTCTGGCAGGAGATGCAGGTTTTGCCGAAAGATTCTTTTGCCGCGGAGATCGCGGAATATCTGAACAACAATTTTCAGGAAAAGATCGATATGAATTCGCTTTCAAAGCGATTCCATCTTTCCCCGCCGACCTTGACGGAACGTTTTGAGAACCAGTATCATACCTCTCCGGTGAGGTATCTGAAAAGGATCCGTCTGGAACATGCCGCATGGCTGTTGAGGAATACGGAGACGAGCATCAAGGAGATAGCTTTTGCTTCCGGATTTTCCTCTCTCCAGAGTTTCTGCTTTGTTTTCAAAAATACCTACGGCACCTCGCCCGGTCTTTTCCGGAGGTGAATATTACAGCGTTTTGCGGAACAGCCACGTGTCAAGGTGTTTTCCCTTGATGGCGGCGGCGCAGGGAAAATTCGCGACTTCCGCAAAACGGTTTCTGCGGTAATATTCGAAATCGCAGGTTTCATCCGTCCAGAGCAGATAGGAGCCGACGCCGTTTTTCCGGCATTCCGATTCAAACGCTTCCATCATGATGCGTCCGCATCCGCGCTGAAGACTGCCGAACAGAAGGAGCAGAACTTCGCCCGGGAGCGCCGCTTGTTTTTCGGCGGCGCTGTTGCTGTTGACATAACCCCAGTATTCCGCAAAAAAGGATTTCTGCGCTTCATCCGTCAGACGCGGCAGAATCCATTCCCGTGCGGTTTTGTGGCTTTCCGGCATCGTCGCGGGGGCGGCAAGCAGGAAGCCGCGAAGACGTCCTTCGTCAAGCATGGCAAAATTGTATTCGGATTCCGGAATGTAATAGTAGCGGACCAGGAAGTGATAGAGCGTGCGCTCCATTCCCTGCGGAACGGGCATTTCACCTTTCCAAAGTTCCATTGTGGCGTCTCCGCCTTGATTCAGAAGCCCTTCGGAGAATTTGCAGAGTTCCATGAATTTATCCTTTCCCGTTCTGCCGGATAATATAACCGATTTCTTTCAATATTCCACTCTGTTTTATTGAAAAAACGGAAATCCATATTACATTATCGTGGAAAAGAAAGGATTTCTCATGCCATTACTTCTTGCTCCCGCCGGGAGCTGCGAATCGCTGGAAGCCGGGCTGCAGAACGGCGCGGACGCTGTATATTTCGGAGTCGGCAAACTCAATATGCGCTCGAATGCAACGGTCAATTTTACCGTGGACGACCTGCCGGAAGTCGCGGCGCGGTGTCATGCGCGCAATGCAAAAGCATGGCTCGCGGTCAACACCATAATTTTTGATTCGGAGCTTGAGGAGGTCCGGGAGCTCTGCCGCCGCGCAAAGGAGGCGCGGATTGATGCGGTGATCGCTTCGGATCCGGCGGTTATGCGGATTGCTCGCTCAATGAAACTTCCCGTGCATCTCTCCGTTCAGGCGAATATTGCGAACACCGAAACCGTGCGTTTCTATTCACAGTTCGCGGACGTCGTGGTGCTGGCCCGGGAACTCACGCTTGACCAGATCGCGCATATCTGCCGGACGATCCGCGAGGAAAAAATCTGCGGCCCGTCTGGAGAGCTGATCAAGGTGGAAATTTTCATTCACGGTGCGCTCTGCGTGGCGGTTTCCGGTAAATGCGGGATGAGTCTTGCCGCTTACAACTCTTCCGCCAACCGCGGCGCATGTTTTCAGAACTGCCGCCGCTCCTATACGGTTCGCGATACGGAAACCGGCACGGAGTTCAATATCGACAACCGCTATGTCATGTCGCCGCGCGATCTCTGCACGCTTGAATTCTTCGACCGGATTCTCGAAAGCGGTGTATCGGTTCTGAAAATCGAGGGGCGCGGACGTTCCGCCGACTATGTGGCGCACGTGGTGCGGGTTTACCGTGCCGCGCTCGACCAGTGGCTGCGCGGCGAACCGCTGCGTCCCGAACAGCTCGCAAAGTGGGAAGAGGAGCTGGCTTCCGTCTTCAACCGCGGCTTCTGGAAGGGCGGTTACTATCTCGGCAACAGACTCGGAGAGTGGGCGGCGTGCGGCGACAGTCAGGCGACTGTGCGCAAGGAATTCGTCGGCCGCATCGTCAACTATTACAAGAAGCCTGAGGTGGCGGAACTGCAGATGACCTCCGGAGAACTCGTTCCCGGCGACCGCATTCTCGTCACCGGCGACACCACGGGGGCGCAGGAGCTGAAAGTGGATGAGTTTCTTCTTGACGGCGCCGCGGTCAACCCTGCAAAGAAGGGAATGAATGTCACATTCCTCTCGCCCGTCCGTCTGCGTGCAAATGACAAAGTTTACAAACTGATTGAAAGGAGCCGTTCATGAGCAAGGAAAATATTGTGCTTTTTTATGCGCATCTGGAGCGCGATCCGGAATTGCGCCGCAAGGCAATGTCGTTCCAGGAAATTTATGAGAAGCAGGAAGACGTGATTGACGCGTTCATCAACTTCGCGGAAAAACTCGGTTATGAATTTACCTTCCGGGAGTTCATGGAGCATATGTATTCCCAGGCGCGGGAGCGGGAGTGAAAACTGAAAAAATCGGAGAATCCGCATTTCCGCTCTTGAATTTTTATCATTCAAGAGTATATTGCCATCTTAATGCCCTCATGCAATCGGCGTGAGTGCATCGTACGGAAAAAATCGTAAACCAAAAGAAAAACAAGAAAAAAATGAGCACAACAGCAGCAACCGCACCGAAAGAGATCAAAAGCTACGTCGATCTCAGCACAGACAACGTCTCCATGGACGCTCTGCTCGCAAATGAGCAGAAGAACGAATTCGTCGAGAATTCCATCGTCCCGGGAAAAATCGTCGAGAAGAGAAACGACGGCGCTCTCGTAGACATCGGCTACAAGGCGGAAGGTTTCATCCCCGCCACGGAATTCCGCAACTGGGCGGATGTCAAGGTCGGCGACCAGGTGGACGTCTATCTCGAAGAAATTGAAAACGAGAACAGCATGCCCGGAATCAGCCTCCAGAAGGCGAACTTCATCAAGTCCTGGAACAAAATCACCAGCGAATATGGCGAAGGCAGCGTAATCACCGGTCTGATGAAGCACCGCGTCAAAGGCGGCATCATCATCGATCTCAACGGCGTCGAGGCGTTCCTCCCCGGTTCCCAGATCGATATCGGTCCGGTCAAGAACATGGACGATTTCATCGGCAAAGAATACGAGTTCAAGATCCTCAAGATCAATCAGGAGCGCAGAAACATCGTCGTTTCCCGCCGCGAACTCCTCGAGGCTTCCCGCAAGGATCGCCGCTCGCAGCTGCTTAAAGATATGGAAGTCAACCAGATCCGCAAGGGCGTCGTGAAGAACATCACCGACTTCGGCGCGTTCATCGACCTCGGCGGCATCGACGGCCTCCTCCACATCACCGACATGTCCTGGGGACGTATCTCCCACCCGAGCGAAATGCTCGAAATCGGACAGGAAGTCGAAGTGATGATCCTCGACATCGACTACGACAAGGAGCGCGTCTCCCTCGGTCTCAAGCAGAAGACCAAAAATCCGTGGGACGAAGTCGAGACCAAGTACCCGGTCGGTTCCACCGTCAAGGGTCGCATCGTCAACATCATGCCCTACGGCGCGTTCGTTGAAATCGAACAGGGCGTCGAAGGTCTGATCCACGTCTCCGAAATGTCCTGGACCAAGCGCGTCACCAAGGCCGGCGATATCGTCAGCGTTGGCGAAGAAGTCGAAGCTGTCGTTCTCGACATCGACAAGGAAGGCAAGAAGATCTCCCTCGGTCTCCGTCAGAAGACCCGCAATCCGTGGGAAGTTCTCGCTGAGAAGTATCCGGCCGGAAGCCGCATCAAAGGCAAAGTCCGCAATATGACCAGCTACGGCGCGTTCGTCGAAATCGAAAACGATATCGACGGCATGATCCACGTCTCCGATATGTCCTGGACCCGCAAGATCAACAACCCGAACGAAATGCTCAAAGTCGGCGATGAAGTCGAAGCCGTTATTCTCGACATCGACCCGCAGCAGCAGCGCATCTCCCTCGGTCTCAAGCAGATCGAAGAGGATCCCTGGGCGAATATCAACGATCTCTACAAGATCGGCGACGTCGTTTCCGGCAAGGTCACCAAGATCACCGCGTTCGGCGCATTCATCGAACTCTCCCACAAGATCGACGGTCTGGTTCACATCTCCCAGATCAGCAAGGATCGCGTTGAGAAGGTCAAAGACAAACTCTCCCTCGGCCAGGAAATCGAAGCCCGCGTCATCAAGATCGACCGCGACGAACGCCGCATCGGTCTCTCCATCAAGGCTCTCGACGAAGGATTCTCCGAAGAGGATCTCAAGGCTGCAAGCGAGGAAGTTTCCGCTGCTCTCAAGCCGGGCGAAGCTCTCGGTGACATGGGACAGGTTATCGGCGACAGCCTCGACAGCCTTGATGTCATGAAGGAAAGCAAGTAACATTGTCTGCCGCAAAGAAGGATTTCCGTTGTAATGTCTGAAGAATATACAGAATTGCAGTTGAATTTCGACTTTGCGGAACCTGATGATTCCGGAATCCGCGGGGATCAGCTCCCCGCGGATTCTTTTCTTGAACCTGTTTTGCCGCAGCCGCCCGTCCCGGAGGAATCCGAACCGCTTCCGGAACAGCCGTCTGATGCAAAAAAAGAGACCACATCCGGTCTTTCTTTGAAAGATCTCCAGTTCGCCGCGCTCGGCTGGCTCGTTTCAGCCAGACCTACTGCCGCCGCTCTCCGCGTCCCGACCCGTATTGCAAAATACTGTGCGGACGCCGCAGCATTCTGGTCCGCTCCGAAAAAAAGACGTCTTCTCCAGCCGGAAAAGACGATTTTAATTGAAACCCGCACCACGCGCTTTTCCTGCTGGCCGGAATGTTCCACCCCGGAGGAGATCGCCGCGGAGCTGCGCCGTGAACGGAAACTCCAGGAGGAGATTGAAGCGGAAATCCGCCGCACGGAGCCGCATCTGCTTGATACTGGTGTCCTCTTCCCGGAAATTGAATACTGGGATTACGAAGAAACCGTGAATCCTGCTTACAAAGAATGTCTTGGACGGATCCGTAACTATGAAACTGCGCTGTATCAGGGCAGCCGTTTTGAGCGTCTCCGCCGCGCGAATGTTGCGAATGAACTCTACCTTGCCGTCCCGGAAGGTCTTCTGAAGCCGGAAGAGGTTGCTCAGGGCTGGGGACTTCTCTATGTTTCACGCAAGCTCAAAATCACCGTTGCGAAACCTGCTGAACGTGTGGAATGTCCGCAGGAGAATATGATTCATCTTTCCCAGAATATCGCGGCGTCCTCGCTGAATGATGTTCTTTTTGCCCACGGAATCGGTATTGCCTCGAACGGCAATGTGCAGTTCCGCCGCCCGCCGCACCGCCGCGGTTTCCGGAAACTGAACGATAAATGAAATTTTTCCCGCTTCTTTTTTCCGCATTGACATTTTCGCTTTCCGCTGCAGAAATTCCGGTTGTGGATGCATTCGGCGAGGTTCAGAAGGTGACAACTTCGCCTGCACGAACGGTGATTTGCTATCCATCACTGCTGGAAATATGGCTGGATTGCGGCGGCTTCCCTGCCGGAATGCACACGCCGCGCAAGGCGGAGCCTCTTCCTCCTGGACTGGAAAACGTTCCGCATGTCGGCAGTTACATGCACCCGAACATGGAAGCGGTTGTCCGCCTGAAACCGGACCTTGTGATTTTGAGCGGCATGACCGGACGTCACCGGGCGTTCGGTGAACTGCTTCGAAAATCGGGAATTGAAGTGCTGCATCTGAAGTACGACAATTATTCCGATTATGCGCGAATTGCCGGGATATTTTCTTCCATCCTTGCGACCCGTTCCGCTTCAACCGTTTGCGGAAAAGTGCAAAAGGAAGTCGACTCAATTATTCGCCGCTGTTCCGGGCGGAAGGGACCGAGTTTCCTTGTCCTGTTTTTCAACGGAGCTGAATTTCGGGCGGAGACGAACCGCGCCCATGCCGCCTATATTTTCGCCGCTCTTGGCGGTCGCAACATTCTGAATTCAACAGGTTTTGCCGTCCGTGCGGAACGGATATCGTTCAGTCCGGAGGAGCTTTTGTTGAAGGATCCCGATTGTATTTTTCTGGTTCCCGGTGCGAAATCCGAAGCATTGAACCGTGAAGCTTTCCGCAAATTTCAGGAGAATCCTTCGATGCGGAATCTGAAAGCCGTCCGGACGAACCGTCTGCACATTCTTCCGTCTGATTTGTTTCAATATAAGCCTAACCACCGTTTCCCCGAAGCCTTCCGCTACGCGGAAAACCTGCTTTACGGGAAACAGCCCTGATTCTTAGATTGTATAAAACACCGCGCCAAAAAATAAAAAAGTGAAAATCAAATCGGATATGCCGTTGTTCCTGGCAACCGCGCAGGGATTACGCGATTTATTGAGCCAGGTCTCCAATCGCGCCTCCGTGATATCATAACACCAAACGAAGAAAACGCAAACGGAAAAGGAAATATTTCAGAGAAATTTTCGGCGGACGAAGTGAAGGTTCAAAGCCAATGACGCTGAATCTTGGAGTTCTTTTTATATGATGACATTCCATAAATCGCATATATTTCACCAATCCTGCTTGAAAAATCGGACTGGGCGTGCTATTGGTGTAATTAATCATCTGAAGGAGAACGTTGTTGAGATGCAGTATTGCGGAGCAAAAAATATCTTTACTCAAACAGTTAATGGCCAGACCGCCAGTGTTGAATATGATGTTGTTGTGGGACGGCAGACGAAAGAACTGCAGTCAATGCTGTCGTTTCAGTCTACGACTGACAATATGACAGTCTGCACTGCCTGGGCCTATGAAGCTGATTATGACTATATGGGGCAGAGAATATTCAATCAAGAACTTACAACATATTAATCTCAATAAAAAGGAGGAAATTATGATTATTTTGTTGGCAGGACCACTGGTAGCATCTGCTATAATATGGTGTGCCCTTTGGAAGGTTTCGCGACCAGTTCGTTTTTTTATTTCTTCGTTTGTGTTTATTTTGTTATGCGTTTTGCTGTATGTTTGGGTAGGCAATTTGAGAGATTTGTGATGCTCAGTCAACAAGTCAGCACATCCGGAACAGCGGTGCATGGGCAAGCATTTGAATATGGTTCGAACTGGCAGAAAGTCATGTCGCAAAATCAGACCGTATACACAGATCTGTTTGGTCGCTATTTCAAAACGGAGTATGCCGACGGAACGCATTTTATGAATTACTACAATTCGAAGAACCAGCTTGTCATGAGCGTTACTCCCGGCGGAGTCGTTACCAATACGACCTATTATCCGACCGGAGAAGTCAGAAAAGGGGATGGTGCAACTTATCTAGTGGAATATACCTATAATGCTCTCGGCAAACAGGCGACCATGAAGACATTCAAAGCGCCGGCACTCAGCAGATCACTTCCTGGGCTTATAAAAACTGCAATATTTTGAAGATATGATTGTTTTGGTGTAATGGAGTAAATAAATGATTTGTGTGAAAAATAGAATTATATTCAATATGTTGTACGATGCGATATGTGTTTTTGGCGTTCTGCTTATTGCTAATCTTTTGGCGTTGAACTGTTCTTTCTACGAACAATATTTAATGATTGGCGGATGGTGCAATAATTTTATAAAACTATTGCTTGGTGTTTTTTTAGTCGGCGGAATTATTTTTTTGTTATTCTGTTTTTGGCGATGCCGGAAAATATTTATGACATTAAGGTGTAAATATTCTTATTTAACATTCAGCATTCTGCAAGGGTGTCTGTTTTATCCTAAATCGCTATCTCTTTTGTTGGAGTATAATTTGAATGCCAATGGTGGATTAACTGCAATACTGGCAATGTTAGGGAATGCAATTATACTTTTTATTTTTTCTTTTGCCTTGGTGATAATAAAGCAAAGAGATGTCTTTCCATTAAAACTGTTTTCTGTATTTTCAAAAACATTTATTGTAATATTGATTGCGATCTCTATTGCGCTTTGTGCTGATGCTTGGGCTGGTAATTATGTAGGGTTAATTAATGAAACTGTTTTTCTATACTGTTTTATTTCGTTGAAAAGTAAGTAAAATATGATAAATTAAATAACGTTCGGAAAATTGCGTGCGTTTGACGGAATAAGTTTGAAAGTGGGGTAGTGTCCGAAGTTTTGCGCACATTTGTTTCTGACGGATTATTGTTCCTTCGTTAATTTACACCGTTTTGTAAAGTTTGCAAGTGTTCAA
>ERZ1034842.346-NODE-346-length-20822-cov-11.968267_pt1 | contig 20822 bp, 37 predicted proteins | sample MGYA00520634_ERZ1034842 | MGnify/ENA primary metagenome ERZ1034842 (study PRJEB33766, sample SAMN09781734) | gut metagenome | biome: gut microbiome | host: Homo sapiens | place: Madagascar | study: EMG produced TPA metagenomics assembly of the PRJNA485056 data... | reverse complement strand
GAAAAGAAAAGAAAATATTACAGTAGATTCTAACGAATCTCCTGTATGTGCGACTTGTCAGCCGCACGATGAACGAATCGATTATTCCGAACTTGTAAAATTCTTCAACGAAAAAACGCAAGGCGTATTCGGAGTGATACGAATGCCCCTATCCGACAAACGGAAAGGAATGATCAATGCCCGTATCAAGACATACGGCAAGGAAACATTTGCCCAAATGATACAAAAGGCGTTAAACAGCGATTTCCTTAAAGGGCAGAATAAAAACGGCTGGCGGGCTTCTTTTGATTGGCTTATAAAACCAACGAATTTCGAAAAAGTAATATCTGGCAATTATGACAACAAAAGCGGAAACGATAGGACAAATGACCGCTCAAGCGGTCGCGACTTTGGAAAATTCTTCCAAGGAATTGCAGAAGGCATCGCCCGTGCTGATTACGAAGAGCGAAACGGGTGAAAAGAGTATCAGCATCTATTCCGACAAACGCGCGTCAATAGAAAGCATAGGGCGTTCTATGGCGAGGCTTGAATGCGCATTTCCAAAGATGAGCGATGCGTTTTTCAGCTTGCTAACAGAACGCATATACGCAAACAAGTTTACGGAAAAACGGCTAAAAGATGCTATAAACCACCTGATAGACAACTTCGGCTACAAGGAGTTGAATGTTGCGGATATCATACGGTTCGACCGCAAAGCAAGGCTGCATTCGTATAATGAGGTTTGCAGGATGGTATCAAAAGGAGAGGCAGCCTTTTCTGATTTTGAAATACGAGAAATAAACGGAGAATGTTACAGAATCAAGAAAATAGACTTAATATCATGAAGATAAATGATTTTAGAACCCAATGCAAGATCGGATCGAAGGTCTTGTACAAGGGGAAAGTTAGAACGATAGCAGATATAGACCGGAACACGAACTGCATCTCTTTTTCCGGCTACAAGTGGGTGAGATGCACAGAAGCTCAATTGTTGCCATGAACACGAAGACGAGACCGGTATACATCATTGAGCGCGATATCCGCGAAACGATGGATAAGGCGGCGAAAGCCGTGCGCCAAGGCCGCTATATGGATGCAGCTATATTGGCAGAACGGGCTGACAACCTGAGAGAAGAGCTGTCATACGCTATGGAGCTTGTAAAATTCGACGAAGACAACCGCAACATGGACAAGTCTTTGAGGTCGTGGTTCGGAAAGATTCTTTCACTCTCTTTGAATGAGGCAGATATGGCGCTCTACCATATCGACATGTTCTTTGCCTACATGCAGGACAGGGGCTATGTCCCTGTGCCGGAGTGGAAACGAAAAAGGCGCGAATTGAGGAAAGCCGTTATCGGCTACCGAAATTTCGTAAGGCACTTTTTTAAGGACGACAACAATCTCGTCAACAATGAGATTGACTTTATGCACCTACTCGATACCGTCAGGGACAAGATGTTTACGGATCGGGAAAAGGTTTATTACGACAAGTATGAGATTAAAGCAGGAGAAAAACAATGAACGACTGGAGAATAGAAGAACTAAAGCGGCTCGAAAGGGAGCGCGATCGCAACTTGGCTATCCATTGCGAGTATGTGGCAGCCAAGTTTCAGAGAATGATAGATAGAATCAAGAAAGAAATGGAAATAGAGCATGGAAAAGAGTAACACAAACGAAGTCAAAAGCCTGTCAGTGCAGTACCGGATAGACAAAAAAGGGAATGTATGTTTTTACTGTCCCTCTTGCGGTGAAATGCCTTTGACGCTCTTTTGCATGATAACAGAGGCTCTGACCAATGTCGAAAAGGCCTGGAACGAGCGCAAAGAACCGGATATCAGAACTTTGATATCTGACTCATTAACGATTAAAACCCAAAAGATATGATAAAGCCTGAAATTTACTACACCTTGATATGCGACAGGTGCAAAGAACTATTTGAAGCCAACGGAATCAACGGTTATACAGATGATGGCTCTGTCTTGGAAAACGCTATGGAATCCGACTGGATTGAGCACAATGGCAAGCACTATTGCCCGGAATGCTACCACGTGGACGAAGAGACGGACGAACTTGTCCCCCTACCCGATTTTCCGCGGTTTGTTTTTAAAGTCAAAGAATTTTTAGAATGCTACGTAGGCTTTAGGGATGCTGTTATCCAGGAACAAAACGATAGCTATACAATATCGGTCAGATTAAAATCGGAATGTCCCCCACAGAGGGAGCATCTCTCAATGGTCGGGCTACTGTTGTCCGTAAATGTTTGGTCGTATGAGGTCACTCCGGCTGATAAATACGGGTGGCGCAAACTTGTTATCAAAATTGAAAAATAATGAGATACGCATTAAGAAAACAGGACAAGATCGCCACCGCCTATGGTGGCGATTACTTGGAAGGGCATATCATCGCGAGCTTGGACGGGTTCTTTGCCGGAAAAGGCTATGCGGAAGTCATCGAGTATATCGACGACATGAATGCCTTTTATGAGACTGCTCAAAACAGTTACCAAGTTTTGCGCATTAACGACCTTGCGGACGAAAACGCAATGTTAGAGTTTGCTGTTATCGGCTTAAAATATGACGTGTTGGGGCTGTCGTTTTTGGGGAGGATGAAAGGGTGATTAAAAACTAATAATTAAAAGGAAATGAAAATAATACAAAAGATGAAACAAAGAACTGTATTCATGTATTTATCAGCCGCAATTGTGGTTACGACTTTCCTGTATTTAACGACCTTTTATAATCCTACGGATATACAGATCAAAGTGAATCAGGTTGATAAGATTGAAAAGATGTCTGGAAATAAAGACGGTTTCAATACAGAAATATACTATCTTGTATATTCAGATAAAGGGACTTTCCGTATCAATATCAGTGGGCTATTGGCTTACCCTGAGTTTGCTGGAAAAATGAAAAAAGATTCAACTTACACGATCAGAGTGTGTGGGGTTGAACTATCATACTTAGGAATATACAGAAACGTAATAGAAGTAAAGTGACATATTATTAATAGCTAAAAACTAAAAAAAATGGCATTGCTCAAAATACCATTTATGTCTATATGCGAGGAGAATGTAGAAGAATGCCCCTTTTCAAATTAAAGGGTCTTTTCGAATGCATTAAAGAATTCAAAAGAACAGAACCGAAAGAGATATGTTCACAGTAAAATGATATGTATAACAAAATGGAATTGAACATTATGGATAAAACGAAATGTATCACTTTCGATCCGGTAGCACAAGAAGCATTGCCGGATCATATTAAGGCTAAAATGAAAGCAGATCGAGATAAAGCCAAATTAGAGGCATATCATAAGCAATGCCCTTGCTGGAACAGTCACAACGATAGTTGCTATGATGATAATTGCCCTTGTGATAGAGATTGTGAGTATATGAAAAGTTTCAATTTTAAAAAGAACTGAATGCAATATGGAAACACTTACAGTTAGTGAGCTTATGGAAAAGCTCAAAAAGATGCCCAAATCAGCTTCTGTTTTTATGTTAACAGACAGAACTGAATCGAACTGGGATGAAGAGAATGCAAGGTTCTCTCGTGTTCACGGAATAGCATACGTTGAGAAAGAGACTGTATATCCAAATGACGGCTTTACGGATAAGATTGAAACTAATGTTTTACTTGAAATAGAGGAGGATGAAATATGACAAAAGAAGATGTACTCAAATTAGAGACTGAAGAGAATAGAATAATCAATTGCACAAACAATAAAATTGAATTTGCTAACGGAGATGTCTATGCAAAGCGGTCGCTAAGTAGTGACTTGTATTACAAAGTGAAATGTTTCGTATTATAAATTCAAGATGAATGAGGATTAAAGCATGATGACATTAAAACAGTTCAAGTACTGGCTACGGATAAAAGGGTTCCGCCCGGAGTGGTTTGGGACAGGCGAAAAAAGGAACCCGATAAAATTAAAATCTAAAAAAATATGAATATTAGAATTGCCAAAAAAATAATGAAAGTCTGCTACTTACATTTTTCGTCCGGTCATGGTCGGTTTTATTCGTACTCTAAGTATCAGAGGGGGAAAGCGGCGCAAAAGTATTACAAAAAAAGAAACAAACGAATATTTGAATATTTATGTGAAATAATGCACGAAATCCCTATATATAATATGATCTTACGTAGTAAACCGTTCGCTGCAGAATCAAAAGAGTCTTTTGTTAGCAATATAGGGATTTCTGAAGGATCAGAAAGTATATCCAATGTTGCAACTACTCTTGACACAAAAATTCAAGGCAAATCAGGATTTGTATCCGATTTGAGTCAGTCGTGTTCCTTTAAAAATATAAAAAAATAACTGAGATATGGAAATGCGCAAAGTTGTATTAGATGAAAACGTTATCCCGCCTATGACACATCCCTGGGGGATAGCATGGGAACAACCGGACAGAAACAATCTGGTGCTTGATGACAAATATGCCGTGATGTATAGACGGGATTTTGAGATGCTGCCAGATTATACCGGTTCGGAACCGACCGGCAAGTATAACGGCAAAATGTGGAAGGTTCAGTATAATTCTTGTGGCAATCGCAAATGGTATTTATGCTGGTGTCATGATGAAAACACGGTATCACAAGAGATATACATCTCATATAGAGAGATTTTGATAATTGATTAAAACTAAAATAAGTGAATCATGGATAAAGAACATTTTGAACAGGAATTAGAAGAGTGGCGAAATATCCAAGCTACATTATTGAACTTCTTAGGTCGATGCAGTGATGAAACAACAGCCTTTGTACGAGGCTCTCTTGAAGAAATTGTAGAAAGTTTGGAATAGAATGAATATGAAAATAGAAGATATTGAAAAAGCAGCGATAGAAACGGCAAAAAAGGCATGTGATGATTTCGAGGAAGTGTTTGAATTTGCCAATGGTTTTATGGTTGGTGCAGAATGGCGCATTAATAGCGTGTGGCATGATGCAAAAGAACAACCACGCCGGGATACATGGTACATTGCACAGGTTGGTGATGACGGGTTTGACTCATTTGTAGATTCGGTAAATTGGGAGGAATTTGCACGAGATCTTAATATAATTCGTTGGGCATACATCAGGGATTTACTACCTAATACAGAGGGATAATTAAAAATAAGCGTACATGTGCAAAATAGACCTTGAAAAAATAAAAGGACGGATATCAGAGAACAGGACCGGTTTAAATGACATCTCCGTGCAAGGCACGTGGAATGTCAAATATATCAATCCAGCAGGTTTATCCGACGAAGAGTTGCTGACGGCGGTCATATACGCCTACAATACACTCTCCGGTGAAAGGGATATTTACTACCCGATCACCAAAAGCAGGATCAGAAAATATCTTGGTTGGAGCAACTACAAAATATGCAAAATAGTAGCATCTATCCCGGAAGTCACAGTAACGACCATATGGAATGATGAAGGACGTTTACGTGGAAAAGGGTATGTGGTCAAATCTTTAATTAATAACTAAAAGACATACAATATGGAAAAAGAAATCTATGCCTGGGTGTGGAACCCGGAAAATGCACTTTTCAAACAAAAGAAGTCTGAGAAAGCCGTAGGGTATATCTATAGCTGTAAATGCCCGGAGAAATGCGAACTATACGCTAAAGGTAATTGTGTAATGCTCAAAAATTATTGTCCTTACGGTTCCAAAAATACAACTGTGGGGTATTCGAGAATGGCAAGAAAATTCAGTTCTTGGATATATGAATTTAAGGATAAACATAAAGATGCCTGCAATGCCGGATCAAGGTTAAAACAACCTGAAAAAATGGAGTATTTTATGGACCTGGTCTATATTCCAATATCACATTTGGGGCTAAATGAGAATATAGATTTTGTGGACGGAGGAGGCTTTTTCTCAAATGGATACCCCGTTGTGAAACGATCAGATTTTAATGAAGAGTTTATATCCAAACAAATCATTAATTTCCGTCCAAGAGCCCTTATGGGTGGATTTATATGGGATTTTCAAGAAAAAGAAGTTCCGAAGTTTCTACGATGGCTGAAGCGGCTTGATCCTGCTTTGTTCGACAAAGTAAAAGCGTTAAACCCTGATCATTCGGCTTTTGCCAAACTAAGCGATGTTGGGAAGAAAGCTGTTCTGCAAACCTTAAATCCAAATATCGGTACGTTTATTAGTACCAAAGGAGAAACCTGGACTTGGGACGGGGAATATCTTTACTCGTCTAATGCATACTTTTATGGTTCGATCTTGGAAACAAAAGAAATACAAGAATGCAGGTTAAAACCTACAGATGGGGCAATCGTGAAAGTAACTGATGACAATCAGGTTAATGACAACACAGAATTTATAGATTGATATGGAAACAAGAACAATTAAATTTAGAGGAATGACGCCCGATCGCGTAAAAGTGGGCAATAAAACTATCACGTTCCGGAAGTGGGTGTACGGGGATTTACTTCATTGCTCCGACGGGACTGTACATATCCTTACTCCAAACGAAAAAGATAGGGTTTACGAGAATCATGTGGTCGACAGAATCACTGTCGGACAATACACCGGATTGAAAGATAAAAATGGGAATGAGATTTACGAAGGAGACTTGATAAAGGCTCCAAGCGGACGTATTTATCTCGTTATGTTCTCAACATGGAAACATGAAGAGAAAAGAAAGTCTCCAAGAGCAATTGACTTATACGAACATACAGGATGGTGCATATCTTTAGATGGAGTTCATTCCTGCGATTTGTTAGATTCGGAGGTGTGCAAAGGTACTGTTATAGGCTGCATACATGACAATCCTGCGTTTTTGGGTATCAACTCAAAAAAGTAATCCCGATTTTGACCGGTGGACCCCCTATAAATTCCAGTACAGAACCGACACGAGCCGGCAGTAATCCATATACGGAAGGCTGTCGGCCATGTCGATTAAATAGTCTATGTAACCCTTGTCTTTCATTCGTCCATTGCGTCAATGTACCTTTTAATTTTGCCCATCGGGGCATCTTCATCCGCGAAATAAAATGATAGAGCAGCTTTGATTATTGCGGCTTCGTCGAAAACCTTGTTCAGGTCGGCATACAGAGAATTAAAAGCAACATATTTGTCCCACTTGGTTGTTCCTTCCGGAAACTTCATCGAAGCCGTGACAACTTCGATTTGTTCCGGTGTCCAATGAGCACCTTTATGTTCCACTCCGGCCCGGTCTGTATAGTGGATACGGGACACAGCCTTTTTAGCTGACTCTTCGTCAAAGTGCAGTGGGGATTCTTCCCTTTCCTTGACCTTCACAAATGCACAGTAAACCTTCATGACCTTTTACTTTCTAAATTCGTTGATAAAATCAGCCAACATCTTTGATAGCCCTTTCACTTCCGATTCAAGGCCGGAAATTCGCTTGTCCTGTTCCTTCTTTTCAGCAAAAGCAGGATTCCATTCTTCAAGTATCTTGTCACAGCCTTCCATAATGGACTTGTGTTTCTCGACGGAGCTTAAAACTTCCATACTTTGAGTCTTTGTTGCTTCGACATCGCGAAGAATCCCGTCGCGGTCGGTCGATAGCACAATGTTATTAGCGTACGTCACCGACAGGGTTTCCGGGATTGAATAGGTTAGGTTCTTACCTTCCGCCTCAATCGTTACGTCTACCAACATCTGTGCGGTCTGTGTGGATGGGATTTGTCCCGGCTGCAAGTTCGGGAAATAGGGTTTTGAAACGTTGATAACCTTGCCCTGCACCGCTTTAAGTTCGTTGTCTTTTACTAATATGTAGACCGGATAACCAGCCTTTAAATCCTTGAATAACATAACCTATCTTTTTAATAATCGAGCCGGAGGCGTGAACTTCCGGCTCTTTAGGGGTAAATAACCTGTTACGCGGTAGCCGTTGTTGTCGTTGTCGTACGAAGAGCGGCGATGAGAGTAGCGTTCTGACGAAGCTGACTGAGTTCGAGACGTGCGTCATTGTAGCGTTGCTGCAAATCGGCATTCCAGTGGTTATTGAGCGTATCTATGATGCGCTGCGTGTTGTCCTGCCCGGCGCGAATGATATCGCATTTGTCTTGCTGTGCTTGGAAGGCTGTAGACGAAAATCCCTGTGTAATAATCGAACCAAGGTCGCGCTGACCGTTCCGAAGTTCGCCTGTCTGCTGACAGGTAGCAAGCTGTTGTTCGTAGCTCATTCTGAGGATGGATTGCTGAGTTTGGCAGCAGCAGTCTTTCAGGGCCTGGATAATGTTGCTGTCGCCCATGTTGACGGCGTTGATTACGCGCTCTGCTGAGAATCCGACCTGACCGGCCAAAGAATCAATACCACCACGAACTGAACAGATAGCCTGTTGCAACGTATTGAAGTCACAATTCAGGTTATTAGCCAACTGACCGATGGCGATGTTATTGCCCTTGACAGCATCCATTAACAAATTGCTGTTTTGGTTGTCAGCCATCTGCGTACGAAGAGCGTTCAATTGCCCTTGTATTTCGGCACTTTGGAAATTACCGCCCTGGTTCCATCCGTCACCGTACATAAAACGCATCATTGCCATGATCATCATGTAGGCAAACGGGTTGTTCATCCATTGGCTCATGCCACCATTCATCATGGCCGCCATTGCCATAGGATCATTGTCCCGACGGTTGTTGCCGGCTAAAATAGCAGCAGCAAGAGCATTGTCATTGTCACCTCTGTCGCAACAAATAATTTTTTCTGCTTCCATATTATTGATGTTTTTTTGGTTATATCCGAGTTATCCCGGACACCGCAAACATCGCCATAAGTGCATTGCTAATTAAATAGTTGTTTGCTAAGTCGTTGCGACTTTGTTGCTAATTCTTTGACAGGCTTTTCACTCTTCTACCAACTCATCCTTCACCCCGCTTAACACGCTGCGCAAATAGTAGCTCCTCTTTATCCGATCGGGATAGATATTCTTTATCCGGTTAACAGCCTGCCGTGTCATTCCCGTAAGTATCGCTATGGTTCCATCGCTGTATTTGTGTTCTGTCAAGATAGCTATGACGATTCCCCGGCCGTCCACATTCTTCTCTTTGTTGCTCGATAGCAGCATTGCCGGATCAGTTCCTATCGCCCGGCAAACGGCCATCACCACTTTTTTGTAATAAATTTCCACCCGTTGCATAAACTTTTTTGATATTGGTTTGTTATACATACAGAGAGCCGGGCATAAAAAAGCACGGCCGAAAGATTTAGAGCCTTCCAGCCGTGCAACGCAATTTAAAAAACTACTTCCCAGGTCGTTTTTAAATTTTGGTTTGGAAGGCTTTCTTTTTCCTTCCATTTCGAAGCGATCCTCACGGACGGCCCCGGATTATGAACAAATAGCTTATACTACCAAATCCTATAATAACCACCTACCCCAACGTACGGGGATAGCCCGTTTTTGCCAATCCCGTAACCGGCGGTTATACCGATCCCAAAACGGCGGGACGGTTGCTTTTGGGTTACAGACAATGTCTTCCGGAAAATATAGATGCTGTCAAGAGCAGGGTTGTATCCCGATACCCATGCGTGGTAATCGTCCGTCTGGTATTCTTTTTGCGTGATCCGGATTGGGACGATTACGGGTTCCCGGACTGTGTCGCCCGCCAAGGTGATATAAACGGGGAACAGTTCCGGCACTTCCTGGATCACCGTTTCATAGATAGGATAAGGGATGCTGTCCCGGATCGTGTCACATATAACCAACGTGTCGGTTTTTTCGACAAGCCCGCTTCCTGCCTTATTCGTGTGCCGGCCGAAGAAAAAGCAAAGGGCGCAAAGAGCTAAAAGCAATATGACGTGCCAAGATTTCATTGTCTGCAATTTTTTCTTTTTATATCCGTATTTAGATACCGCCCGGATATAAAAAAGGCGGCCAAACCATAAATGATGGGATAGCCGCCAAAGTTCTCAGAAGCGAAAGAACGACACTATAGATTGATAGCCAATAATTCTTCTCCTAATTTATGTAACGCTTTTTCCAGCTTTAACGATTGTTCAGGTCTGGGGTTTCTAAGCCCAGACGCGTAATGCCACAATTGCTTTTGATTAATGCCGGTTATACGTTCAAGTCCAGACTTTGTAAACAAGTTCGAATAAAAGTCCAATACCGATCTTACATCCATCTTAAAGATAAGCTCATAATCACCTTTAAGGGCTTCCGGTATTTCTCCTCCAAACTCTTTGCATTCTTCTTTAAGGACCTCTATAGAATCGATAATGCCTTTTTTTATCTCATCTACGCTTTTCCCTACTGCAAATATACCATCAATTCCTTCTAAGTAAGCAGAGTAATTATTCTCTGCCCTCTCGATGATAACGACAACTGGTTTCATTTGTTTCTATTTATTTATTACATCATTTATTATTCTTTCTGTTTACCACCGAAGAATAGCAGGGTTGGCTAATCTTACCCTGCCGTTCTTGGGTGATCAAAACACTAATCCAATTCCGATTCCGAAATACCGGCCTGTTTTAGTATTGATTTCAATGTGCCGATTGCTAAGTCATCATTCAACCCTCCCGGAACCGGAATAGGTCTGGGTTCTCCATCTTTCCGGAATATCCGATGATCACCTCGCATTCTTACATTAATCCACCCTTTCGCTTCTAAAACGGATATTACCGCCTTTACTTTTACAGTTTTCATTCAGAAAAAGTTTAATTAAACGAAATAGCCTCTCTTGGCTACATGGATAATGGCACAAAGATAACTATTTTTCTATCATTAGCAAAAGAAAAGATAACTATTTTTCTACCAATATAGCAACTATCCCACCATGTCAAAGAACTCTTTGCCTTTTATACGTAGGCAACACGCATATCATAACAAATTCCACCCCTCAATAACATCCGCCATATCAGCTTCTCTTCCATTCTCTACCTTGCTCATCCCGGCAACGATACGGATCATCTGCTCACGCTCAAAGATTAGATGATCGTCAGCCTGGATTCCTGCGTAATCAGACACAGCCTTTATGTACTTTTCCGTATGGTTTTCCTTCGGCGGCGCCCACCGGGTTATCATTTGGCGGATCGTCTCCAGCCGGTAAATCCGATAGTAGGTTAGCAGTGTCCTAAAAATGGCACGGTAGCCATAAGCCATCGTTTTAAAGTACTTAAACTCCTTGTCCGGGCTTGGCCTTACTTCGCCCTGAAACAGGTCGCTGTTGATCCGGATATTCCCCGGATTGTTGTTTCTAAGGCCACGCGGCAGTTCTTTATTATTCATCTTCATATCTTACTCGTTATTTAACCTGTGATAAAAATCAATCTTGATATCGTCATAAACCGACGACACGTTTGTATAGGCGCGGTTGTCATTGGGGCCGCTCTCATTGTATATCTCACTCTCCACGACCAAAGCGACCTTTTCCACCCATTCAGGGGACGTGTAAGTTGACAATTTCTTACCTCTGTAGGTAAAACTGTCGAAACGGCTGTTTCTGTCCTCGTATATGTTGTGCAACAAGCCCCGGATTTTCTTTGCCGTCGCTTCATGGTCGATAATATGGTTCTCTTTTCTAACCCGCTTTATCATCTCGCAAACATGGTATTTAGCCAAGTCGAAATAAGCCCCGGAAATGTTTTTGATACGTAGTTGGGTTTCCGGCCGAAGTCCTTCCGTCATTGAGGCTAACATCGAGTTTTGCGCCCTTGTCTCTTCCAACAGTTCGAGCATCGTGCCTTTGTTGTCTTTGATGATAGTGTTGATGATGGATTTAAACCACTTAAAGCAGGCTATCATAAGCCCGGCGGACAAAATAAGAAAAAAGGCGGCAGTAATTGCCATCATCCCAAAATCACTAATTCCTTTTGCAGTCGTTACCGCTTCTTCTATTCCCATGTCTTCAATCTTTTTTTTAAAAGAGGCGGCTATGGAACCGCCCCTCTTCCCATTGATAACCTAAACTTAATTTGTCTCTTTTGCCTTGAATAAAGCTCCGATAGCCTTAACAACGTCATAGAATCCGCAACCGGACAGACCGGCGGCTACACCGTATATCAATACCTGCCACCATACATAACCGTCAAGCAGCGGTGTCAACTGCAACGCCCATGATACCATGCAAACGATCACGCCGACGGCAACCGATACACCAATCTTTGCCAACTTGTGCAACGAGATAGCCGGGATACGCTTTGCTATCTGCGTGACCAAAGAGGACGTGAGAGCGACAATACCGGTAAAAGTGCCTAAGTTGATTACAAAAGAGGTCGTAGGATCGGTTACGATACCCTGTGCGTAAATGTTACCTGTTACCAATGTGATCATGCACATGATGTAAAATAAAATCTTTTTCATTTGTAGTTACGGTTACCTATACACCGTAAGGTTCTAAAGGTTTAATTATACAAGTTCGACATAAAGCCCAACTAATGCGGATAAGTCTTGTACAAGAGGAATACCGCTATCTCTTGTGCATTTATAAGTTACACCGTCCTGCCGGTAATATTTTCCCTCAAACAGCTCCATCGGTGTAATATAGGCTATCGGATCATCAATTGTGCCGGCGTGCTCTTCGTCAACCACCTTCCACAGACTCGCGGTTGATGTTCCGGGCCGCCAGTTTTCCTGCGTGGTGTGCCCCTGGATACATTCCCACAGGGTGTCATCTACTCTATAACGTTCTCCGGCCTTAACTTCAATTCCGACCTCCCATTCCGGGTAAAAATTCTTCAGTTCCAACGCCACAACATTTGGTAGCGAAGCCTGTTGTATCGTGCTCCGGACAAAAGTGTAAACAGCCGTCACAGGCATATTGTCTAACTTGCGCCCATCTTGTGATACGATCCCTATATTATCCAATTCTCGCTTTACCCAGCTGATAAAATCATCGTGTTCCTTTACTTCTTCATCCTCCGGATTTTCCCTAAACTTACGGCCAAGAGAAGCAGCAAAACTTGCCACGTCCATATCATCCATCAACCCGTATGCAGCCATTTCGGCGGCATTTATGGCCTTTGCCCTTGTGACAGGTTTTTCTACGCGAACGGGAAATGCAAGACATACATTTACCACACCATCATTACCGTCGTCTCTTACACCTTTTTTGTGCCCGATATAAAGCAGCATTGCCCCGCCAAGATCGAGCGAAACACATTTACCGTCTTGCCACTGCGTTTTTCCTTCATTATCGTCTGTGGCCTTTGTTAGCGGTACTTCGACATAATCAATGTTTTTCATCATGCTATGTATTTTAATTGGTTTGTACTTCCTTTAAAAATATATCCGCATTGGCTTTCAATCTCCACTTCTTCCAACGGAAGCAGTTCTTTCTTTCCAAATTCCAATTCACATGCTAAAAGGAATTGGATAATTCCCTGGTAATTTCCGTGAAATTCGCGGGCTTCAATCTTGCCCGTACGCTGTCCGTCCACCACTTCATCGAACCCAATAAGGCACTTGATCCAATTGGGTTGTTTCTGGGCATTTGTCCTTATCTCGTAATCATAGATAGATATCTGGATTCCGACTAAATCCCTGATTTCGATATTGCGGGCGTCCATAGACCTATCTATTCTTATTTTACTTGTTAAGTCTTTTAATTTCATCTTGTTTTCTATTTTTGACATTAAGTTAAAAGCATCTATGTGCTTCATAAGCCCATAATAAGACGCCCAACTTTCGACAGTCCTGCATCTTTTAGCACGGGCCACCGTCGCGTTTCGTAATCTCACATAGCCTTTATCGTGCTCTGACCTGCCTCTATTGTTGCGGTGAAATACGTATCCACAAAAGTCTACCGGATTATTAAGATGCACTACAGCCACGGTATGACGTTTAGAGCGTATGCCAAGCATATACCACCAATAGTTTTTAATCCGCCATTTTGCTGCCTGAGCTTCTTCGTGGGTTTGAAACGCCACTAAAACATCATCAGCATAACGGATAGCGAACGGAGCCATTTCTCCCACAAAATAGTCAAACCCCAACATAACGATATGATGAACCATCGGACTTGTAGGCGTACCTATTGGCAGCTTGCCTTTGACAAAAGAAACAGACACCGCAAAATCAATAAAAGCAGGATCAGAAACCAGCCTCCTCATTGATCGGCGAAAAACTTTGGGTTTAATATGCTCATAACACTTCCGTTGGTCTATTACCAACGCCCATTCCAGGTTAAGCTGGTCATAAAATAGGCTTTTCAGCCTATGAATGATAGACTTTCTTTTATTTTTCGAAGTCGGACCGCAACCTTTTTTGCAATTCAGACCTATACCATTATCCTTAGAGTAATAGATGGGTTCTATAAGCTCCAAAAATAGATGCTGATAAATGCGTGTGACAAGCGTCGGACTATCTATATCCCTTTCTTTCCCATTCGAATTTGTCTTTTGGAGTTTACGATATGACAATGCGCTTTTATAACTACCGTCAATAAGCATATTGTAAAGCTCGTTGCATTTCACGTCAAAATCGCCCAAAAACCTCAAAACATCCGTTTCTCCGGTATGGCCTTCAAACGCTCTTTCGGCAGCCCTTTTAATCGTATCTACGTCAATAGAGGAAAATATGTCCGTCGCTCTTTTCATTCAATGTCTGTTAAACATTTTTTGTTAGTAACTCTGCGCCCAAGCAAGTTTGGGCATTAAAACGGTCGCTTGTTTGACCGCCACGTATCTCTTTGTTCCGGTATCTCACGAGATACAGAACGCTTTCATACGCTTGTCTTATACTTTCTTCGGCACTCCTGGCCACGGACAGGAAGGGATCGTCTAAAATTTATTCCCTACTTTGGCAGACCCGGCATTGTTACGATTCGCATTCGACACGGGGTTGTGCGCATTCAAGATCCGAGGCGAACAATTGCCATTATTAGCATTGCCGCGAAAACGCGCAGCCGGCTTCCTGCCCGTTATTTCAACCTCCCTTCCCGATTTCAGAGGTTTCGGTCTCTGTGCCGAACTTGTCCGGGGACGGAAGGATTTTCATGTCTTCTGACTGGGGCTTGCAGCCCCCTTTATTCCGCCTGCGGCGGGGCTGCGCCTTATATCAAAACTTGGGCAGACCCGGCAGAGGGACGATTCGCATTCGACACGGGGGTGGGCGCAAGCAAGATCCGAGGCGAACAAGAGCCATAAAGAGCAGCGCCGCGAAAACGCGCAGCCACCCGGATTCTTGCGCCCAGCACTGAACCCCAATAATTATCATCGTAATGGTAATAACATTGTCCAGTCAGCAGGTCTCCTCCTTTCTCTGTCTTCCATCCGGTATATGGTGCTCTGGTTTTCGTATACGAATTACCAAGATTCATATATTCCCCGATTAAGGGATATGCAGATTCAAAATCAAAAACCCCCAAATCGTTTTTCGTGACTGTTGATTCTTTCAACCACTTCGTTTGATCCGGCTCTGTATATAGCTTAAACTTATTGCCGGCACGATTTACCGTCGGATCATTAACAACCGTTCCAACCTGCTCATAGCCACCACCACAATACATGTAAGTATCACCACAAAGAGACACTCCGCCATAAAGAGAAAAACGAAGCACGACCTCCATATCCCATGAAACAAGTTCACCCGAAGCGTTATAAGCATCAAATGTTTGAGACATGGTTTTAAATACCTTTACATTCATGCCGTCCAGCCCGTCAGTATTCGGTACGCTCTTATACCAATAGGTACTGCCGTAAAAATCAAATTCCACGCCCTCTGCCACGTTCGTTTCTTTGGCAAAAGATGCTGCCATTTGACTTTCAAGACATTGTTCCTTCGGTGACTCCGTATTAACTAAAGATGAAAATGATGTACGCCCACCAGAAGCATTATAATAAATATCACCATTAGCCTGATACCATAAAGCGTATTTCCAGGTTTCATCTGTGCTTAATTTGTATCGGATGCCGCCATTGCTTTTCCAAGTAGATTCATTACTGCAACTATCATTAGAAGAGATGCCAGAGCCAAACATGCTACCAGAATGCAAACTCTTCCGTCCGTAATAAATTTCTTGGCTTGTTATATACGTATTGAGAGCATGGAATCCGCCTTCGGCAAACGGATACGGTTTATCTGGATCAGCATTATTAGCCCGACTCCAAACCATATCATTAATTTGCTGCATGTCCCCAACACGTGGATACGTCCGTCCGTTTTTAAACATAGTGCAAAATCCACCATTACCCTGATAGCCTTTACAGTTATTGTCTCCTGCTTCGTAAACATAAAAGAAACATCGGGCTTTATTACCTATTGTGATAACCGGACAAGGCATAAATGCTGTAGGGGCAAGCGGATAGGCAGATACGTCTATTCCATCCCATATAGTAGCCTTGGCAAACAGTCCAGCCCACATCTTACCGGACTTGCCTACCACATTATCCAACAGATAGACAGTTTGATCCCTGCCTATCCCGATCGAATATTTAGTTTCGGTTGTTTCCCAAGGACGTAAAACCCTAACCTCTTCACCTTCGGCATTATACAACTTAGCCATACCATGTTCGGTATAAAAAGACGTTGCGTCGAAGGCTCCTGCATCACAGTATTTCTGTGTGTGTTCAGCATCCAAATACAGCTCAACATCACATTCTGCCCTCATTTCCTCTGTAATCCCCACAGTTGGAGCAAAAGAACCATCTTGGAAACGAAGTAAATTACCACGTTGCAATTTACCTACAGGCGTGGTTTTTGTCCCTGTGTTATCAGTCGTGTCTATCAGATAAAAATTCCAGTCGTTTGCAAAATCCTTGTTGCCATTAAATGCGACTGCATTCGGATCGAGATTCTTCGGGTCCCACCCGGCAACAAAGTAGTCGTATGAGTTCATCAACTTTAAGGTCTCAACATCTTGCTCAATACCCGGAATAGCGGCCAATGATGCGTTAAACTCATCCTCTGTGCCCGTATATCCTTTTTCTTTTGCCGCCTGATAAGCAGACTTTCCGTCATCGCCCTTCTGCCCTTTCAACAGGGATGATTTCGCAACGCCGCTCTTTCCGCCTTTTGCGAACGGTATCAACTCGTCCCCGCTGAGCGTCGTTGCGACCTCAAGCTGTGAGATTTTCTTTCCTTGTATGTCTATCGTTGCCATATATATAAATTTAATAGGTTTCTAATTGTAACGGTGTACCGTCTTCTGTGAGCATCGGGATGCCGTCTTCTGTTAGTATTGCCCCAAGAAGCCGATATGTGTCTTCTGACGGCTTAGGCCCAACCGCGCGTTTTACATACCCCGGTGGGATGGTATTCAGGCGCAATTGGTTTAACTGCACCTGATTTAACCCTATTTTGTTCAAACCGATCATGACTGATATGCGATTTTGGCGGTTGTAACCTCTGCCCCGCTCTCAATGCGGATGTGCATACCTTCGGGGACGTTCGGGACTTCGAAGTCCAGTTTTGCCATCAATGGCCATGCCGGCGGTAGCGGTACGGGCACGTAATCTTCACCCGTCAACGACTGCTGCATGCTGAGCGTACCGGGTAACGCACCATACGCGCCCGGAACATTCGCCCGTGTGATTTTGATATTAAACGGGCCTGCCGCTTCAAATTCGCAAACCCACAAATCACCTTCTTTATTAAAAGTCAAATCCTGCAAATCCATGTCATTTCACTATTTTATCGTACAACACTGCTAATGCGCCGGCCGGCACATCCTTATTGGATTCAACGAGCTTGTCAAAAGCGGACCCCGTGAGAGTTTCGAGTGTTACCTCTACAGGTTCGTTATTCATGCCGCCTTTAAAGCATTTTTCTTCTTTGCAGTAAAAGCCGGCTTGGATGGCTTTCAAGTCCCGATTAAACCCCTCGTGCATCCGGTTAAATGATGCAAGTTCCAAGTCCGAAACGGTCCGGTTGCCACCGGCTGCCACCGCCTCGTTGCTTTCGAGCATTTTCATTACTAACCCATCATAACCGTCTGGTTTGAGCCGTTCTTTTGCAAGCTCCATGTCATTGTTGTATTTGTCTGCCACCTCCCGCAAGACTCTAAGATTCTTGATTATTTTCAGCCGGTCGGTTGTGTTCAGACCGGAGAGCTTCAAATCTTTCAGGATGGCAAATAATTCTACTGCTTCGATCGTCTTCATGTTTAAGCCTCCTCTATTGTTTGGTTGTTGATTGCCTGAACCATCTCGTCAAGCAGCTCCGAAATATCCGTGCGGTACTGCACATATGCGATATTATTGATGTTGATACCGAGCATGGAGTAATTACCGATATACGTCACCCCATCGATCAGTCTTGCATCACCGTTGACCGATATAACCTGACCGGTGTTCGTGTTGATCTCCACCCGGCCGGTAAGCGTGATCTGTTCGTTTCCATAGACCACGTCCGCGATAGTCCTTTTGTTGCTAATCTGTTTCATATTCTTTGTCTTTTTATGGTTGTTATCTTATTCTTTTCCTCCTGAATCTGTCATTACACCGCTTTTGACTTGCAGCTTATTGTCGGCATATACTTGTACAAACAGCGCACGCCCTTGATAGGCAGACGGTATGGACATCGTGCCATTCCAGCTGTATGTTTCCTCTTCTCCGATATACCTTTGAGTGTCAAGAGATACGGCATTTATAAAGCTCGTGCCATTCAACGAGGTGTGTAATTGGATGGCTATATTCGACGCAGAACCACCCACATACACGTCACCGATAGAACTCATGGTGACTTTGTACGAAACATTCGTGCCAGAACTGTCAAGTATGGCAGTAACAGTAAAAAAGTACTTCTTGCTACCGGCCGGTTCTTCTCCCGTCAGATACCATTTATACGGATTAGGGTTAAACCTGTCCGACACAATGGCAAAAAACACGTCTTCGGCACTTGACGTATGGACTCCGCCTATAGTTTTCTGTACATTGGTGTAAAAGTCATAGCAGGTGATTTCGCCGGTATTCCAATAGGCTTTTTTAGGGATGTTGGCCCAATCTATTTCATCCGTGCACCAAGCCTTGTCACCGTTGGCGTTGATCATATATATTCCTCTGTACAAAGTCACCTCGTTGCCGCTTTCGTCCGTCAAGTAGTACAGGTTGTTTTTGCCCAAAGTCGTATCGTCGCCTTGGTTCTCGATGTTGATCAACATCGTTGTAGCATTTCCCGCGTTGTCGATATCACGCACGCCCATCGGCATGACAGGTATAGGCGCATCCGTATTGTAGTTTCTAAAATCACCCAATCTATAAGGGGACTTTAAACCTCCGATAGGCCTGTTATAAGTGTGCGTGCCGTTTTCGTCAATCAGGCTTACAAGTTGCTCCACTGTGCTTGCAGAGGTTATCGTCAGCCCGTAATTTATATTTTTCAGGATGGTAGCGTTAATTTCGATCCCATCGTAATTAACAGGCTTCCACTTGGAAAACTGGTTAATCTTGCTGCTTGTGCATAGCGTAGACAGCCGGGTATCCAGCTTGCCGTTTACCACCTCACCTAATGTGCGGGCTACATGGTAAAATTGCCCTACAGATTTCGATGGAAATATCATGCTGCAACCCCTCCTTTCAAATCCTCTATTTCTTTCTGCAAGCGGATCACCGTATCTTGCAGATGTTTTATTTGCTGATCCTTCGTCAGCTCCCAATGCTGCCGGGAACGTACGGTATTGTCAAGGGCTGTATGTTTGCGATACAGCTCTTGAATACCCCTTATTGCCAAAGCTGACATACTTGAATAATCCATCGAATAATATCCGTCCGGTTCTGTAAATACAAATTCCGGGAAATATTGAACAACCTGCTGTGCCGACATACCGATTCGCACAGTGGCCTCTGGATCATTTTTGTAAGCATACCGAAATACGGATAAAACCATCATCCCGGAAAGCACATCATCAAGGTCGCCTAATAAGTTTTTTCTCCTCATGTCTGATCCTTGAACTAATGAGCCTTTAATCCACATATTGCCTGTACTCCCATATGAAAAGTAAGCCCTTAATTCATTGTTGTAGTAAAAACAAAAATCGTTTGAAGGAACTGTGACTTTCCAGTATGAACCGAACCACATATAAGGGCTGGAACCCGATAGGGATATACCAGGACTTGATTTGCTGATAGTTAGATTATTCGTAATAGTTCCCCCGTTCCAACTGCCCGATCCACCCGAAATAGTGGCTGTCCTTGTTTTCCCCGCCACGGTAATGCTTAGTGTGCTTCCGCTATACGACAACGCGCTGAAAAGGGATGATGCGGTGCAGGCGGTAATGCTGCCACTGCTCATATACACCGGCAGCGATGCTGATCCCACCGTAGCCGTACAAGCCGTAATAGCACCGGACGACATATATACAGGCTTTGACGTACCACCGACGGTCGAACTGCACGCCGTAGGCGTACCGCTTGACAGGTAGATAGGTTTGGCCGTGCCGCCGACGGTACTCGTGCCAACCTTGTTAGGCACGTAAAATGTCGTCTTGGTCCCGTCTATGGTTATCGCGCCTATGCTCGTGCCACTCGTATAGGATGCGGATGCGCTGACCGTGCTACCGCCACCGGCCGAATAAATTTGACCGGACGAATTGACCTTTATAGTTGATCCGTCAATCTTTACTAACCCGTACATGTCGGTCGTGGCGATTGCTATAAGGTCGTCAGCATCAGAGGTAGCAAAGGCTATAACGTCTTTTGAGGCTTTGACAGTGCCACCGTCGAAAACGACCATGTTAGGACTCGAATTGCGTCCCATGATCGCAAAGGCCAAGCTGCTTTGTATTATTCCGCTGAGTGCACTGCCAAGGTACGTGCCCGACGTACCTGCCAATTGCGCCCAACCGACTGAGTTTGTCACACGGTAGTACGGAAAAGTACTGCCCGTGTTCATGTTTACATTGCCGGTAAACGTGCCTCCTGCCTTCGGCATGTATATGGAGAGGTCAGGCGTACCGCTAAGCTCGCTATAGGCAATAGTGTAAAATGTCCCGTTACCGGC
>ERZ1034842.333-NODE-333-length-21227-cov-100.930238_pt1 | contig 21227 bp, 18 predicted proteins | sample MGYA00520634_ERZ1034842 | MGnify/ENA primary metagenome ERZ1034842 (study PRJEB33766, sample SAMN09781734) | gut metagenome | biome: gut microbiome | host: Homo sapiens | place: Madagascar | study: EMG produced TPA metagenomics assembly of the PRJNA485056 data... | reverse complement strand
AACGGCGAAGATCGGGTGTTTGAAAGATGAGCGCTATCGCGATGTGCTGGTGTATAGATATATCATAGGATTAGACTGGGATGGTGTGGCTAAGGCGATGCACTACGATAAGCGCCACGTTTATAAGATTCACGGTTGGGCATTGCAAGCATATGAGAAAGTTTGCGAAAAAGATGATAATGCCACTAAATGACACCTTAATCTGTGGTATTATGATAGTATGGAATTTGGACATAGGACACCTCCATAGAACGAGAGGGCACAGGTCGGGGGACTTGTGCTCTTTTGCTATGTATTGGAGGAAATTTGTGAGGTGATATGATGAGCGAGAAGAGGACGCGGGGGAAGCCGCGAAAGTGGAAGAGCGGCGACGGGCTGCTGGATTTATGGCGGGAGTATTGCGATTGGGTTGTGGATGATGGTTTCAGACGGCTGCCGACGCAGACGGGTTTTTGCCGATGGCTGGAGGATAATTATGAAAAGGCGGATCGGAAGACGATTTATAATGCTTTGCACGAATATTTCCCCAGTATAAAAAGTGGTTTTGAGCAAATGCAGAGTGATGTGCTGGCGGAGGGAGCTGCTTTGGGGAGGTATAATGCGACGATGTGTATTTTTGCGTTGAAGAATTGGTGTAAGTGGACAGATAAGGCGGAAGTGGCGCAGGATACGCGGCTTGAAATTGTGCTGCCTGAGGATGTGAGCAGGTATGCGGATTGAATTGGGTAAACCTCAGCCGAAGCAAGAGGAATTTTTGACGGCTACTAATCGCTATGTGGCGTATGGCGGAGCACGCGGCGGGGGTAAGAGCTGGACGGTGCGCTATAAAGCGGTGGTGCTGGCTTTGCGCTACAGCGGGATTAAGATTTTGATTATCCGCCGCACATATGATGAATTAAGAACCAACCACATCGAGCCGCTAAGGCTGCTTTTAAAGGATGTGGCAAGGTATAATGATACGTCAAAGACATTAAGACTGCCGAATAATTCGGTTATTCAATTCGGGTATTTGGCTAATTCGGCGGATTTGCTGCGCTATCAAGGGCAGGAGTATGATGTGATTTTTATTGATGAAGCAACGCAGGTTGATTTTGATAGTTTCGATGCGCTGAAAGCTTGTGTGCGTGGTGTGAATGATTTTCCGAAAAGGATTTATCTTACTTGTAATCCGGGCGGTGTGGGTCATGCTTGGGTGAAGAGGTTGTTTGTAGACAGAGAGTTTCTGCCCGGTGAAGATCCCAAGGATTATTTGCCGTTAATCAAGGCTACTGTATATGACAATAAGGCGCTTTTGGAGAGCGATCGGGAGTATGTGAAACAGCTGGAGAGCTATACGGGCGATAGGCGCAGGGCGTGGCTTGAGGGCGAGTGGGATGTGTACGATGGGTTGTTCTTTAAGGAGTTCAGACGTGATGTGCATGTGGTTAAGAGTTTTGTGATTCCGCGGGATTGGAAACGCTACAGGGTGTTTGACTATGGTATGGACATGCTGGCGTGTTTATGGATTGCAGTGGATTATGAGGGTAATGCGTATGTGTACAAGGAGCTGAATGTGCCTGATTTGATTATTTCGGCGGCATGTGAGCGGATAAGGTTAAGGAATGGCGATGATGAGATTGCTTGCACATATGCGCCGAGTGATTTATGGAGCCGTTCGCAAGAAACAGGCAGAAGCCGTGCGGAGATTTTTGCGGAGAATGGGCTGCCGTTAGTCGAGGTAAAGGCTGGACGTATTGCCGGGTGGTATGCGGTGAGGGAGTATTTAAAGGCGGTGCCTCGCTCTGACGGGAGGATGAGCAGTCGGTTAAAGATTTTTGAGGATTGTAGGCTGTTGATTAGGCATTTGTCCGAGATCCAGTATGATGAAAAGGATGTGGAGGATGCAGCAACGGAGCCGCACGAGCTGACGCATAATGTGGACGCGCTGAGGTATTTTTGTGTATCGCGTCCGTGCTTGCCGCAAGAAGCGAGGGTGCCGCGGTATTTGAAAGATGTAGAGGATTACGACGAAATGGACGAATTGGAGGTGTTTTTGGAGTATGGAGGAGATTAAACATTTGTATGGCTGCTTGCCAAGCCCACCTGATGAGAGGGATTATCAGGCGAAAGACTATATTTCTTTAGGGGTGAGACCTCGTGAATATATGCCTGAGGCTTTATGCCCGGTGCACTGTCAAGAGTATGATGACTGCACGGCGTTTGCGCTGGCGGCGGCGAAATTTTATCACGAGGATCGGGAGCGAAAATCACAAGCAGAGTTTTCGCCTTTGTACAGTTTTTTTGACCGTGAGGAAAGCGACTGGCAGGGCGAGGGCAGGTATTTGCGCGAGGTTTTAAATGCGGCGAAAAAGCGCGGCATTGCCCGCGTGTGCGATATACCGCAAGGTATGCCGTATGAGGCGAAATATCCTAATCGCGGGATTAGCAATGTTTTGAGTACACTCCGCGATAAGGCTGCCGAGTTTAAAATCGCGGCATATGCGCGGGCGGCTGATCTGGACGAGGCGGCGGAGTGTATTTATCAGCATGGGGCGGCGCTGATCAGTCTGCCTGTGCGGGTGAGCTTTGATGCGTTTGTCCTGAAAAAAGAAAGCGAAATGGTGCTGCCTGTGCCGAAAGAAACGGAGCGGATCCGAGGCTATCATGCGGTATGCGCCATGGGGTACACCGAAGATGGTGTTATAATTCAGAACTCGTGGGGCGAGGCGTGGGGCGCGAAAGGTTTTGCTATCCTGCCGTGGGACTATCCGATAACGGAGGTGTGGACGATGATTGACGAGAAGAAAAAATGGGATTTAATCGAGCTGCCGATTAAGGCGGAGTACGCTAAGGTAAACGGTAAGGACGTGCCGCTGGATGTGCCGGCACAGATTTTAAACGGCAGGACAATGGTGCCGATCCGCTTTGTAGCGGAGGCTTTGGGCTGTGAGGTGGAGTGGCTGGATAAGGAAAGAACGGTAGTAATCCGCAGAGAGGTAAAATAATGGGAAACATAATCGCGGCAATAATTACGGCAGTGGTCACGGGCGGCATCACGCTTTTAGGGGTAATTTTGGCGAATAATAAGGCGCAGGCGGTGACAGAAGTCAAGATAGAGGAACTAACCAGGGAAGTACGCGAGCATAACGGCTTTGCGGAGAAGATACCGGTTATCAATGAGCAGATCAAGGTTATTAACCATCGGATCGAGGATTTAGAGAAAGGGAGGAATTGAAATGAAAATGAACTGGAAAGTAAGAGCGAAAAATCCGTGGTTTTGGGTGTCTTTAGGGGGCATTATCCTCACGGCTATGGGTGTGAGTGCGGATATGTTTACCTCATGGGGTGCGGTGATCGACCAGGCTAAGGCTTTAATCAGTAATCCCTTTATGCTGGTGAGTGTGGCTTTGGCGGTTTTGGGGGTATTTGTGGACCCGACGACTGCCGGGGTGAGCGACAGCGCGCAGGCGCTAAGCTATAATGAGCCAAAGAGGGATAAAGAGTGATGAAAATCGTTTTGGATATTTGTCTAGTACTAAGCGTGATTAGCTTAAATGCTTTGCTCTGGGCGTACTGGTATGCAAGGTTTGTTTTAAGACCGCCTGAGAATGGCAGAAATGGGGCTAAAACGGACGCAAATGAGAATGAGGAAGAACAACGCAAGAAAGAGAGATTGGCTAAGGAATGGGCTAATATGATGAATTACAACGGTATCGGCGGAGGGGGTGATGAGTAATGCAGGTCAGAACCGAGCCTGAACAGATATTTGCCGAGATTGCCAAGGATGATGATTATAAGTACAGTATTAAGCTTTATGAGAATGTCAAGCGCAATAACAATTTTTATCATGATAAGCAATGGGAGGGCGTCAATGCGCCCTCGCTGGATAAGCCGGTATTTAATATCTTAAAGCCGTCGGTACGGTATTTTATCGGGCAACTGGTGAGTGATGATATTGGTGTTTCGGTGGATTTCGGTGCTGAGGGGGATGTGTACAAGGCGCTGGAGGACGCGCTGCAGGAGAAGATAGATAATGTGTTCGAACGGGTAAAGTTTAGTCATAAGTCACGCCAGCTGGTGCAGAATGCGGCGGTGGACGGCGACGGGTGTATGTATTGGTTTTGGGATCCGAAAAAGAACCGTTTGGACTGTCAGCTGATTAATAATACGGATGTGGTATTCGGCGATGCCCGTACGGCGGAGGTGGAGGCACAGCCGTATATCATCATCAAGCAGCGGAAGTTTACGCAGAGTTTGAAAGAGTATGCGAAGAGTGTCGGCTGTAAGGAATGGGCGGAGATCAAGCCTGACGGCGGTGGGGATTATGACGGGTATAACGAGGATAAACTGGCGAGCATTTACACGGATACGGCGCTAAAGTTTTGGCGCGGTAAGGACGGGATGATCCGCTGGCTGATGTGTACGAAAGAGATAATGATTATCCCCGAAAGAAGCTTGAATATCGACCGCTATCCTCTTGTGTGGTTTCCATGGGAAAAGGATAAAAACAGCTATCACGGCATAAGTCCGATTACAGGGCAGATCAATAATCAGATTTTTATTAATAAGATTTACGCCATGGCGATGGAGTATCAGAAGAATTTTGCTTTTCCGAAGCTTTTGTATGACGCGACACTTATTCCGAAGTGGAGCAATAAGGTGGGGCAGGCTATTGCGGTAAACGGCAATCCGCAGCAGGCTTTGTTTGCCTCTTTTGCGCCGAGCGGGATGAATACGCAGGCGATCGAGCTGGTGGAGAGCACTATCCAAAAGAGTAAGGACAGCTTGGGTGTATATGATGCGGCGCTGGGGAATGTGAAGCCGGATAACACGAGTGCGATTATCGCGGTGCAGCAGGCGAGTGCGCAGCCGCTGAATGCACAGAAGCTGGATTATTATCAGGCGATCGAGGATTGTGTGTATATTATTTTGGCATTTCAAAGAAGTTATGCGCCGATACTTGCGGTGAAAATGCCTATGAATAATCCGATGACGGGCGAGCAGGCGGAGATTGTGCAGGAGATAGACTTGGGACAGATCGATTTTGAGCAGGTGAGTCTGAAAGTGGATATTGGAGCGGCAAGCTATTGGAGTGAAATTTTAAATGTGCAGACGTTAGACAATATGATGCAGCTGGGGATTATTCCCGATGCAGTGACGTATCTGGAAAGTATTCCTGACGGGTACATCAAGAATAAGGCTGACTTAATCAAGGCGATTGAAGATAAGCAGATGGAACAGCATCAAATGCAAATGCAGGCACAAGCGGCAGAGATGCCGATGTGATAGATAGCCTAAACCAAGGCGAGAGGAGAATGAAAGATGGACGACATGGGTTTGTTTGATGATGTGTCGGAGGCGGATATTGCCGAGATGACAGAGAGTGATGTACCGGATGAGGGAACTAAACCAAGTGAGCCTGAGGCGGGTACAGGTGAGAATGAGGTAAAAGATAACCAAGCTGCCAATGAGGGCGAAGGCGAGACAAAGGACGCTAAACCAAGCGAGCCTGAGGAGAGCTACACGCTGAAACATCTGGGCAAGGAAGTCAAGGTAAATCGCGAGGAATTGATCAGAACGGCTCAAAAAGGGCTGGACTATGACAGGGTGCGCGGGAGTTATGACCGTATCGAAGGCTTAGCCAGACAAAGCGGGGTCAGTGTGGATGAGTTTTTGAGCACACTGGATCAAAGGGCGAGCGAGACGGTGATTAACAATCGTATGCAGGAGCTTTTGGGCAGCGGCGAGTATAGCGAGAGCGCCGCCAGAAAGATGGCGGAGATGGAGTATCGCCTAAATCAGCAGGAGAAAGCTGCTCAGGAGCGTAAGGAGGTTAAAAATCGCGAGCAGGCATTCCGCAAGCAGATCGGGGATTTTGTGCTGAATAATCCGGAGTTTATGCAGGAATTTCCCGATGCACAGATCCCGCAGGAGATGGTAGACAGTATCAACGGCGGGATGAGTATGGATGGCGCCTGGGCGAAGTATCAGCTGGGTAAGGAGCGCAAGGCTAATGAGGAAATGAAAAGACAGTTAGCCGAGTATGAACAGAAGAAGAAAAACAGTGAGAGTGCGGCGCCGAATGTAAACTCGCAGGTAGACGGAGGGGAAAAGGATCCGTTCCTCGAGGGGCTGATGGCGAGCCGCTGGTAATGAAAAGGAGTGATTTTTTATGGCTATTAATTTGGCGGTAAAGTATGAAGATAAGATTTTGCAGGAGTTTACACATGCGTCTTTTATGAAAAATAACGTGTCAAATGAGTATGACTTGACGGGGGTGAGGAGTTTAACGATTTATACTCCGGTGACGGTGGATTTAAATGATTATGACCGTACGGCTACGGCTAATCGTTTCGGGACGCCGACTGAGATGGAGGATACTGTGCAGGAGCTCACGATGACGCAGGATAAAGGATTTGCGATTACGATCGACCGCGGGAATAACAGCGATCAGATGATGATCAAGGAGTCGGGGCGTATGCTGGGTTTACAGGTAAATGAAAAGGTGGTGCCGTTTATGGATAAGTACGCGTTTAAACAGTTTGCGGTGAACGCGGGTACGGTAAAGGGGATCACTAAGCCGACTAAGGCTACTATCGTAGGGTGCATCATGGATGCCGAGACGGCTTTAACTAATGCTTTGGTGCCTGCGGAAAACCGCTATTTGTATATCGGAGCGAGCATGTATAACCTGCTGCGCCAGTCGAGCGAGTTTTTGGCGGTTGATACTTTGGCAAATAAGGCGCTAAGTAAGGGTGTAGTCGGACAAATCGCTGATATGACGGTGGTTAAGGTGCCGGATAGTTACTTGCCTGATGATTGCTATTTTATCGTGATGTATAAAAACAGCGGGGTTATGCCGGTGAAGATCAAGACTCAGCGTATCTTGAAAGAGGTCGCGGGGTTAGACGGGGCATTGCTCGAGGGGAGATACTACTTTGATGCGTTTGTGCTGGGTACACGCGCGATGGGGATTTATGCGGCAGTATCTTCGTCCAAGGTGCAGGCTGATCCGACTATCAGTGCGGCATCGTCCTCGACTACGATTACTTCAAGCGGAGCAAGTTCGATTAAATACACTACCGACGGCACCGACCCGCGCTATTCGAAAACTGCCAAGGTGTACTCGGCGGCGATCAGCGGATTATCTGCCGGGACTGTGGTTAAGGCTGTGGCCTATGGCAGTGCTTTCCCGTCGGCGGTGGCAGAGGCTACTGTGGCAAGCTAAGGAATAAAGCGCAGGGATATATTCCTTGCGCTTTTTATACATATGTGGGAGGTATTTATATGACTGAAGAGCAGAAAAGAATTATGGCAGAGGAAAGGGCTAAGGCTGTGCTTGGAACGGACAAGAATAAAAAGAAAGAGGCTTCGAGCAGCGAGATAAGTAAAACATTGAAATTGGAATTGGCGAAAAGTAAGGGTAAAACTATTGCGGCAAGCCCTAATGGGAGTAAGAAAACGCAGGCTAAGCAAGCAAAGAGCACTAAAGTCAGTCATAATCCGATTAAAGGTACTTTAGCGAGTATCGGCGTGGGTGCGCGCGAGGGCGTGAAGAGCGCAGTAAGTAATGCGGGAACGTGGCAAAGTGTAGGCAAACTGAATCGGGAAATCGATAGTTTGGAAGAGACGCGCAAAAGAGCACAAAAAGCAGGGATATATAATGCCCAAATCGCCAAGGACATCGACAATCAGATAGCTCTGCGCAAAGCGCAGATGCCGCAGTTGATCCAAAGTCAAAGGGAGAAGAATGCGGCGAGTAATGCCCGCTTGCAGGCGGTGGATGATAGATACGAACTGGGGCGCGCGGGCGAGTTTGCACAGGATTTAGGCGGGGCGTTTGGGCAGATGTTACCGTCTTTAGGCGTAGGTGTGGTGAATCCCGCGGCGGGTTTAGCGGCGTTTGGTGTGCAGGCGGCGGCGCAGGGCTATGGACAGGCGTTGGACAGCGGGGCGACGCATGAGCAGGCGGCGAGGTATGGCGTAGGTACGGGCTTGCTTGAGGCCGGTATTGAAAAAGCGACGGGCGGCTTGAGCCGCTTCTATGGTCGCGGGGTGCTGGATAGGGCTATGCGTATGGCACCGAACAATTCGGTAAAAAATGTCATTTTAAACACGGCCAAGGGCGCTGCGGGTGAGGGCGCGGAGGAAGCGGTGAGCGCGATTGCGGATCCGTTTCTGCAGCGGGCGACGTATGACCCCGCCGCAGAGAACGCTTCTTTTAGTGATGCGGCGTATCAGGCAGCTATTGGGGCGGCTTTGGGCGGTATTTTAGGCGGCGGCAGTAATGCGGTGGATTATCGGGCAAGGAAAAGAGCGGCTGAGCGTGCACAGACGGGCGCAGGAGGGGCGCAAGGCGAGAGAACGACTATTGATACCTCGGCGCAAAACGCAGGCTTAAACGGCGATTTAGAGCGCCGTAGAACGGCGCAGGATGGGCGGGATTTTACTGCTGATAGTAACGGTACCCAAGATACAGCAGTAAAAACGGGAAAAATTGCTGATGAAGGCGCGCACATCGACAAGAGGGACTATAGGTCAGTAGGTTCACGCAAGATGAACGCGTTTAGCTATGATAATCCTGCGGTGCGTCCGTACTATGTGACAGAGGCTAAGCGTATGCGGCGGGAACTGAACGAGGCACAGAAGCCGGGGAAGTATTTCGGAGTGAGCGAGAACGGTTTGAAAGATACGGATGCCTTTGTCGGCGGTCATGGGCGGATTGCCAGTGCCGATATCGTGACAGCGAGAGATGAGATAGGACTAAGCTATAAAGAGATAGACAAGGCTTTAGATGACATCATCGAGGATAGCGGTAGGGAAAACAACGCCAACGCAAAAAAGCTGGAAGTGCTGTTTGATCAAAATTTGTCCATGGGCACGGAAAGTGACGGTTATCATATCCCGCCGAATGCAGGGTATATCCGCACGAAAGAGGGCATCGCAGGGGCAAAGGATTATGGCTATAAGGCAGAGCAAGCAAGGTATGAAAGCGGCGAGTATGACCCGATTAGCGAGGATCCGTATGCGTTTGAGTCGACTGTGTATGCTATCGCCCAACGCCGCGGGCATGAGTTGACGAAAGCCGAGGCAGAGGAAGTGGAGGCTTTGCAAGAGGTGATAGATGCGGATAGAACGGCGTTTACCGAGGAAGAAATCCGACAGATGATTGATGAACAGGTGGATAAGTGGAAAGCCCCACGGAAAGAGGCGCAAAGCCCGTATGAGCAGGCATTTGATGAGATGCTCAAGGGTGAGGATAGGGCTAAGCCGAAAGCGGAGACGGAGGACGAGCGCAGGGTTAAGGATTTTATCCAAAGTGCGGCGGTCAGAGCGCGTATGCAGGTGAAGTATGTCGATCGTCCGCTGGTGCAGAAAGCGTACTACAAGGATGGAGTTATTTACATCAATAAAAATCGCCCTATGGATGAGGGCGTGAAAGTGACTGTGGCGCATGAGCTGTATCATGCTATGGAGGGTACGAAAGAGCATGATACTATTGTGAGGTTAGCCTTTGAGGGTAAGGATGCCGAGGCGATGATCGCCGAGAAGATCGAGAAGTATCGCCAAAACGGGGTAGAACTGGACGAGACAGTTGCACGTGCGGAGATAGGCGCGGAGTTTATCGAGAAAGCGCTGACTGATGAGGCGACGATTAATCAGGTGCTTTTAGAGGACCGTACACTGGCGGCGAAAATCCTCGAACGGATTAAGGAGATTATCGCGGTTTATAAGGCTAAAAAAAGCATGAAAGCTGCTGAGGCGCGGGAGTATGCGGCTTTGCTCAAAGCGAGACGTTTGTATGAGGATGGTTTGGCTAAGCTGCATGCGGGTGAGTATGAGCCTGCGGGGGTGGAGAGAAATGCAAGGTATAGTATTACGAAAGACGAAGAAGGGTATTTAGTTAATATTGATACCGACCAAGATATTTTCGATGGTGTGCCGGAAGAAGATTATGCAAAAATCGCCAAAATGTATATTCAAGATTATTTATCGGGAAATGTATATCAAAAAGACGGGAATGCTATAAATATTAATAAAAGGACAGAAAAAAAATATCCTTTCGCTAAGGATGCAGGAAAGAATTTTGCAACTAAAATGAGACTTACACCTGAAATAGAAAATATGATTTCTGTTTCAGAAACGTTGGAGACAAATATTCCTGACAATGGTAAGCACACTTGGGCGGATAGCTGGGATTACTACAGGGCAAGATTTGCTATCGGCGATAAGATTTTTGAGGGAGTATTAAATATTGCAAATACCAATACCGGTGAGGGCAAAATTTTATACGATATAAACAAAATAAAAGAGGTTCGCAGTAACGGTTACGGTAACGTTTCCGATACCGATACGCATTTACGAACCTCTTTTGTTAATAGTAATATACCCAATTCCGCTGAAAATGTCAATAGTAAATCTGTGGAAAATGAAAATTTTTCGAAAGAAAGATATGCGGTTGATGAGCAAGGCGGTATTAACGGTGAGCGGTATAATGAGCTGATTGACCGTTACGGTAGGATTGATGAGGGTATGGAGCCGCGGGAGGATGTGGCGGTGCCTAAGCAGGTGAATGATTGGAATAAGACGCGCCGATTTGTCCGTACGGCGATGGAGAGCGAGAATGTCTCGGCTGAGGCTAAGGATAAGATAGCGGATAGTTTAGCGAGCGATATCGCAAGCGGCAAGTTTGTGTATGAGCCGGTGAGCAATCAGAAGCTGCAGGAAAAAGCGAATGCGAATATCGCCAAGGTGGGTTATGAAAAGTCTAAGGCGGAAGTTTTTGCGAAGTATCAAAAGAATGAGCGGATTAAGGCGGAAGATGTGGCGACGCTGGAGCAATTAATCGTAAAAGCCTCGGCTGAGGGTAAGGCTGACGAGGTTATGGATATGGTCGGCTTAGCCTCGATGATAGGTACGGAAATGGGGCAGAGCGTGCAGGCATTGAGCATGCTGAAACGGATGTCGCCTGAGGGCAGACTGCGACAGATGGTGCTTTTACGCGACAGATTAAACAGTAAGTATGAGCTTACAGGGAAAAATCAAGTGGAGCTGAATCCGCGCTATGCGGAGATGATGTTAGACAAAAATAACAGCAGCGAGAATATGGACACGATCCAAAGCTATATCATCGATGATATGGCAAAGCAGCTGCCTGTCGATATGAAAGATAAGTTTGACGCTTGGCGCTATTTAGCTATGCTGGGCAATCCGCGCACGCATATCCGCAATATCGTGGGCAATATTTTGAATTTAAGTTTAAGCAGGATTAATGATCAACTGGCAGGTGTAGTGGAGGCTGCGGCTGCGAAGAAAGGGTTAGTTCAAGAGGGCGAGCGCACGAAGTCGGCAGGTGTGGTGAGCAAGGAGCTGAAAGAATTTGCTAAGGCTGATTGGGAGAATAACGGCAGAAAACGGACGGATTTAAGCAATAAATACGGTGAGAGAGGGCAGGCGGAAAGAAACCGCAAGATATTTACCTCTAAGATCATGCAGCCTGTAGAAAAGGGACGTAAATGGAATGAAAATACGATGGACGCTGAGGATACGGCGTTTAAAAAGGTGCAGTATATTTATGCTTTATCGCACTATATGAAAGCGAATAATATTACGCCGGAGATTATGCAGATCGAGAACAGTCCGATCGCCGAGAGGGCGCGCCAATATGCGGAGGATGAGGCGTATAGGGTGACGTTTCAGGAGGCAAATGCTTTGGCAAGCGCGCTGAATCATTTTGAGCATAAGAATACGGACAGTAAGCTGGAAAAGGGCGGTCAGCTGGCGGTGAAAGCTTTAATGCCGTTTAAGAAAACGCCTTTAAATATTCTAAAACGCGGGGTGGAGTATTCGCCTGCGGGGTTGATAAACGGAATTAACGACGCAATTAAATTGGTGCGTAAGGGGGATATTCCTGCTACACAAGTTATTAACGAGATTACGCAAGGCTTGACAGGCACAGGGATTGTTGCTTTAGGGTATTTCTTAGCCGAGGCCGGACTTTTGTCGGCAGGGTATGATGAGGGCAATAAGCGCGAGCAGAATTATGAAAACCAGATCGGCGGGCAGAATTACGCTATTACTTTGCCCGGTGGCGGAACGTATACTTTAGACTGGGCGGCGCCTACGGTGATGCCGCTTTTTGTGGGTGCTGCTTTAAATGATGAGATATCAAGCCGCGAGGAGGGCGAGAATATCGGTTTAAGGGATATCGGCAGCGCGCTAATCAAGGTGACGGACCCTGTCTTAGAGATGAGCTGTATGGACAGTTTGCAGAGTGCCTTGGAAAGCTACGGCAATGAGGGAGCAATCAGTAATATGATTACCAGTGCGGCGACGAGCTATGTGATGCAGTTTGTGCCGACGCTATCGGGGCAGTTTGCCAGAACGATTGATGAGACGAAGCGCTCGACGTATGCGCCAAGCGACAGCAAGTACACCAAGACAGGCGAGAGCTTAGGCAGGCAGTTTATGAATAAGGTACCCGGATTAAGCTATAAAAGCGAGGCTGCGGTGGATGTCTGGGGCAGAGAGCGCAAGCAGGCAGGCGGTAATATTGCAGGCAGGGCGTTTAATAATATGCTCTCTCCGGGAACGTATTCCTCGAATAAGGAAACGGCGACGGATAAGGAGCTGAAAAGACTGTATGAATCATCGGGCGAGAGCGGTGTCTTGCCAAAGATGGGGAGTAAGTATATTTCCTATAAGGCTGATGGGGAAAAGAGCAAGACGTATTACCTGACGAGTAAGGAGTATACGAAGTACCAAACGAAGTACGGGCAGGATAATTTTAAGGCTGTAAGTGAGCTGATGCGCTCGAATGTGTACAAGAAGATGAGTGATGAGGAAAAGGCGGCGGCTGTGAAAGAGATTTATACCTATAATGCGCAGATGGCGAACAAGGAGTTTTTCAAAGGCCGTGGGGTAAGCTATGACGCGGGAGCAAGTACTACAGAAAAATTGCAAGATGCCGGCGGCTGGGCGAATTATTTCGCGATTAAAGAGGCGTTTCCGGACAGTAACTATGATGTGGCGAAGAAGCGTAAGGATAAATGCGATAAGTACGGGATTGACTATACGGCATATGCGGAGAGTAATGCGAAGATAGCGGAATTGCGATCCGCTAACAGTGAGCGCTATACGAAAGCGAGCGATAAAACGGAGGCGAACAAGCGGGCTATTGCGCAGTATTTGGCGAGCCGTAAGGATTTGACTAGTCCGCAGCGGCAGGTGATTTGGCAGGAATATTATAACGGCAAGACGAGCGAGACCTACAAGAGTGTGGCAAGACGGTATGGTTTTTAGGTAAACGAAAAAGAGCCGCTCGAAAGCGACTCTTTTTCGGAACTGGCAAACACAACAGAGATTTAGAAGTACTTCTTCTCGTTAAGCGATTAGCCATATCGCAGTAGTGTTTGTGGAAAGGACTTTCCTCGTTCTCATGATAGTATAATTATACTATCACATATTTATGTAATTGTCAATGGCAAAAAATATGCAAATTATGCCATATTTCGACAGCACCACAAGAAAATAAAGGATTATTAAGATTTACCGGCAAAGTTGGCTGGACTTTGTCTTGTCAATCCACCGAATATGACATAATTAAAACTATTTAATTATTTATTGCGGAATCTATCCACAATTTTTACTAAATTTGCTGCTATATTGACAACAAAATAAAGTAACTCTATCATGAGAAAACGTCCTTTCCACCTTTATTCCGGTGGTATGGATAAGTATAACATATTTTTCGACAAATTTCAAGGAAAATAAGGAGGGATAGAGATGACTGGTGATGAGATGCTTAGTGTGTGCTTGCAGCAGATCGGGCACACGAAAGAGAGTAATCCGATAGCTGCTGAGTATTTTTTAGGGATGTTGAATGTGTGTTTAGCAGAGTGTGCGAACACGGAAAATGCGTATCGGCTGATGAATGATTTGCCTGCGTTAGGCGATTTTGGGTATGTACGAGAAATGAATAGCGAGGTAGGCTTTAGTGATTATATCCTCTTAAATGTAGTGAGTAAAGGGGTGGCGGCACGGCTGGCAGGGGAGGAGGATAATCAAATGCTGGCGGATTATTACGGCACCATGTATGAAAATGCCAAGGTGCGGGCGCTCGGGTGTATGTATACGGATACGGAGAATGTAGCGGAGGGCGGCGAGATAGATGGCTAATTATTTCGCGAATGGGCGGACGAAGTATCGCTTAAATGTAGATAGTTTTAAGGGCTTGGATTTAGCCAATTCTAAGGTAAGTGTCTATAAGGGCAGAAGTATCGACTGTGAGAATATCATCGCGGATTTAGCGGGTAAGCCGGTGAAAAGGACGGGCTATGAGACGATTGTTTCGGCAGGCGGCAGAATTAACGGTATTCATCGCTTAAAAACGGCGGCAGAAGAGGTGGTATTAGTACATGCAGCAAGTAAGCTTTTAAGGTGGGAAATGAGCGAGAACGGGTTGACGGAGCTGGCAAGCGATATGGCAGATCAGAAAAGCTATGGGGTGCAGTATAACGGCAAGCTGGCTCTTTTTGACGGCGTGACGATGAGGGTATACGGAAAGTTTGATGATGCATATGCGCTCAAAAAAGCGGAGGATGAGGCGTTTATTCCGACGGTGTTAATCAATGCCAATCCTGACCAATCGCCACCGGGGGGAACGGAGTTTGAGCAGGTGAATTTCCTCACGGGGAAAAGGTATGTAAATTTTGTGGTGAATCCCGAGAGCGAAAGCACAAGTTTTAAATTGTATGTACCGGAGGGAAAATTCGCTGAGAATGGCTGGCTGGTGGTAGAAAAGGTGAATGATGAGCAGGTGTGGTCGGCTGTTACGCCTACGGCAACGGACAAGGCGAAAGGGTGTGTGACGATTTCCAAGTCAAGCGTGAGCGATGTACCGAAAAATGTAGACAATGTGCGCATCGGCTACTATGTGGCGCCTAAAAGTGATGAGGGAGCGGCTGTCATCAATAAGTGCAGCGTGGGCAAGCTCTTCGGCGTGGGCGGTAATACTAACCGTTTGTTTCTGGGCGGTAATCCCGAGAAGCCGAACAAGGTATATTACAGCGGTTTGGATGATTTGCTGTATTTCCCTAATCAAGGATATTTGACGGTAGGGGCGGATGCTTCGGAGGTCATGGGATTTAGCAGGGTTAGTGACTATCTGGCGGTACACAAAGAGGATAACGGGCAGGATGCGAGCGTGTTTTTAATCTCGGGCAGTCTGGACTATAACTCTAAGCCGGTTTTTGCCGTGAAAGCGGGTATTAACTCCCACGGGGCGGTATCAAAGTATGCGTTTAGCGATTTCATGGGCGAACCGCTATATCTGACGGCAAATGGGGTGTATGCGATAACTACGCAGGAGATCACATTTGAAAAGTATGCGGAGAACAGGAGCTTTTATATCAATCAGGAGCTGACAAAAGCGGATTTAAAGGGAGCCTGCGGGATAGTACATGATAATTATTACTATCTTGCGACAGCGGGCGGCGTGGTGTATGTAGCCGACGGCCGGCAAAAGGTATACGAAAGCAATCAGCCGATGTCGAGTTTCCAATATGAGTGGTATAAACTCACGAATATTCCCGCACGGATCTGGTGGGAGTACGGAGGGGATTTGTATTTCGGGACGGATGACGGTAGAATCAAGCGTATATACAAAGAAAGCGAGCACAGCGCGACGAATAATGTCTATAACGATGACGGAGATCCTATTAAGTGCTACTGGTGTACGCCGTATTTTTATTTCGACCGCATGAATGAGTGGAAGAATTTAGACGCTTTGGCGGTTATGCTGGCACCCTATGGGCGCTCGGGTGTGGATGTGTACTATCGGGCGCGAGGAGTGGAGGTCACGGCGGCTAAAGATGTGCATGTCGATATTTTTGATTTTAACGATATATATTTCACACGCTTTAGCTTTCGGACGGATAATTCTCCGGCTATTGTGGTGACTGACAGGCGCTTGAAAAGGTTTCTGCTGATTCAGTTTAAGTTTGAGAATAATTTGGCGGAGCCTTTCGGGATATATGGTTTTGAGGCTGTTTATACACTGACAGGACGGTATAAGGGTTGATTAGTCGCCGAAGTCGCGAAAATGAAAATAGACGGAAGTGTAAAAATATTTCATGCGTAGTTTGTGAATAACGCCGAAAAAATGAAATACTGCTTTAAAGATTTTAGTTATTTTGTTTAACATGTTGCTTAACTCCTGTTTTTTAAGATATACTTAGTGTATCAAATATTAAGTCCAATAAAAAGGACTTGTAATGTGCGAGGAGGGAAAAGATGAGTATTAATGATTTAAGAATTACGGACAGTGAAATCGCGGGTAAAAGAATAACTTCACTCAGCGATACGCCAAGCAAAAGCGGGATGAGTGCGGCTGATTTAAAAGCGATGTTTGACGCGCTGCCTTTGTGGGTGAGAGACAGGTATAACGCTCTGCTGGATGAACTGTTTAAGCTTGGCGTGGAAAGTCTGATCCAATCGGGAGATATAGGCTATGTCAGACTAAACGCCGATGGGATGCTTGAGGTCTCGGCTGACGGCAATGTCTGGACATTAGCCGCCTCGGGTGGGCATATCATCGTGGATAAGGACGGTAAGACTTGGACGCAGAGGAGCAGATTAAAATTTGCCGGGGAAACGGAGGTAACAGACGACGGCACGCAGACTGTTATAAGCGGGCTTAGAGGCGATAAGGGTGAGCAAGGCGAGCAGGGTGTGCAAGGATTAAAAGGCGATAAGGGTGATAAAGGCGAGCGCGGTGTGGTCTTTGTACCAAATGTGGCGGCGAATGGTGTTTTATCCTGGGAAATCCAAGACGCAGCCAATATCCCGCAGGCGGTGAATATCCGCGGTCCTCAAGGTGTTGCGGGTGCTCAAGGCGCGCAGGGTCCTGTAGGTCCGCAAGGAGCCCAAGGTATTCAAGGTGTGCAGGGTATCCAAGGTATTCAAGGTAAAAAAGGTGATCAAGGCGAGAAAGGCGAAAGAGGATTGACAGGCGCGCAGGGTCCTGTGGGTCCGCAAGGGGTGCAGGGATTGCCCGGCAGCGACGGTAAAAGCTTTGTTATCCAAGATATTTATCCTACCATTGGCGAATTAAAGGCGGCTATTCCTACGGGGAATGAATATGCTTATCAGGTGAGCAGCGACAAAAATATTTATATTTGGAGCGAAAGAGAAAATGATTGGACAAGCTTAGGACCGTTGCAAGGTCCGCAGGGTCCGCAAGGGATTCAAGGCATCCAAGGCGAGCAGGGACTGCCGGGTGTGCAGGGTGAAAAGGGCGATAAAGGCGATCAAGGTATCCAAGGTGAGCAGGGCGTGCAAGGTGAGCAAGGGGTGCAGGGGATTCAAGGTGTTCCCGGTAATGACGGCAAAAGCGCCTTTACCGTCGCGGTCGAAAACGGCTATACAGGTACGGAAACAGGATTTAACCAGTCATTAGTCCAAGTGCCGACCCATGTCAATAATACAGCTATTCATGTGACAAGCGAAGATAAGGCTAACTGGAATAATAAAGCCGAGGTAAGCTATGTCGATAATGGTTTGGCAGGTAAGTTAGATATTGTTGACGGGAAAGGCTTATCGACGAATGATTACACGACTGCGGAAAAAACGAAATTAGCAGGTATTGCCGAGGGCGCGAATAAAACAGTTGTAGACAGTACACTGACCAGTACCAGCACCAATCCTGTGCAGAGTAAGGCGGTGTATAGTTACATCGTAAGCAAAGCCAGCAAGAGTAATTATACAGCGAGCCTATCGACAACATGGACAGGTACAAGTGCGCCGTACACCCAAAGTATCTCAATAAGCGGTATCTTATCGACGGATAAGCCGCATATTACGCCTGTGTACTCGACGACTAATGCGACGGCTATTTTGGAGAAAAAAGCGTGGAACTGTATTAGTAAGGCAGTGACGAGTGCAGGTAAGATAACGTTTACTTGCTTTGAAGAAAAACCGACACAGGCACTTAGTTTGCAGATAGAGGTGATTAGATAATGAGTGAAGCGTATTTGTATGGGCAAAGCGGAGGAACCAGCGGAGGTGAAGCTGTCTTATTAGATACCTTAACTATGACAGGGAGTACACGCACTAAAGAACAGGTTGGAGAATACGAGGGTCCTATATATGAGTATTACACAGGTTTTGCTAAAGGGCAAACTTTGACTTACGCACATAAAGGGATAATCGCGATTAGGTTTGATTACAATAGTTCCTATTCAAGAGTTGGTGCGGCATTATGGATTCCGAAAATAGGGTATTACGGGCGTTTGGTGAATAAACTTAGCGGTTCGACGACTATGGACGATTTGGCGTGGAATGACAGCACGGCAAGCACAATTTACTTACAAAAAACCAGTAAGGCATCACCTAATACAATAAGTTTTGATATGTGTAGGCAAGGATTATTAAGTGTATCAATTTTGGATGATACGCTGACTGTAAAGGCAGAAAGTTATACGTATAATACTAATAGTAATGATTACCCTCCAAATTCAGTATTGACGGTGTATGTGTATGGGACGAAATAATGTGAGGTGAGGGCGATGTTTTTGGTGATTAAGAAAAATTTTAATATGGGGCGCTGGAGTAAATCGATGGTGAGAAAAGAGGAGGTATGACAAGTGGCATATAATAAGTATGATCCAAGTAAAAGGGATGATTCGTACAGTTGGAGCTATGATCCGAAATCGGCTATTCATGATAACGGCAACGGGACGTATACGCAAGGCGGGATTACGCTTAAGAATAACTATACGACGGATAAGGTCACACCGGGGATGAGTTATGCTATTAAGCAGGCGGGAGGTAATCCGAATGCGCCTAAGGCAGCCGATGAGTATGCGGAGAAGCTTATGGGGCGTATCGGCACGAAAAGCGCAAACGGTGATTACATTTTAACGCGGGATGACATCGCCAAAGAATTGTCCAGACTGGGATATAAGGTAAATAGCAGCAGTAATGATTGGACGGGTGTAGGAAGTCAGCAGTTTCTAACAGGCGGTGATGTGTATAATCAGCTAAAAGATACGCTGAATAAAGCAGGCTACGGCAATATGAATATTTATAACGGGCAGAATATTTACGGCAGTAATGCGAATGCTCCGGGCTCAGGAGCGAACTATGTCGGAAATGGAAACAGTTCGGGAAATTTAGGATATTCGAGTTATATAGACAGTTATGCGCAAGCTTTGCAGCAGCAGCTGGATCGGATCAATGAGCAAAAGAAATTGGCTGCGGAGAATGCGGATCGTGAGAAACGGCAGGCGTATGTGGCGATGCGTCTGGGGCAGAAAGCGCTGGGTGAGCAAAATGCGGCAAGCGGTTTGCAGGATAGCGGATATAGTGAGCAGGGAAATATTGCCTTGACGGCGGACTATGGTAATAATTTAAATACGATCGGCGCGAATTATCAGCAGTATTTGAATGATTTGGCTGGAACATATGCGGATACGGCTTTAAGCGGGGCGGGAACGCTGGCGGATCTGTATCAGCAGGATTATCAAAATCGCCTGGCAGCGCAGAAGTATGCAGACCAATTAGCACAGCAGCAGTTGGAAAATCAGTGGTATGAGCGTGAGTGGGCGGCTCAGCAGGAACAAAATCAACAGGAACTTAACTACAATCAAGCGAAGACTAAGGCAGATGCAGCGATGAGTTTGGGCATTTGGTCGCCGGAGATTGAAACTGTGTATGGGGTGACGCAGGCGGAGTATCAGAACTATTTGCGCTCGCAAATGCAGCCGCAGGCGTACAGCAGTTATAGCAGCGGAGGCAGCAGCAGGAGCCGTTCGTCGAGCGGGGGAAGCTATGGCGGGAGTGTAAAAGTGCAAACAGGTGATGATAATATAGAAGATATATACGTTCCTACTGCACCGGTATCGCAGGCGCGGCAAGCAAGATTGGCGGCGACGACAAACCAAGCTGCGCAGAATAAGACGGTAGCAAGCTCGAAAGCCGCTGAGAGTGAAAAGAGCGGGAATTGGTTTACGAATTTACTGAATAAACGCGATGAAAGATTGCAATATGAGGACAGCACGGACGGCAAGGCGGCAAAGCTGGCGCAAAATTTCGGGCTGGACGACGCGACGGCATTGGCGATTATCAATACGGCTGATCGTGCGGGGATAAGCTACGGCGAGGCATATAAGCAGTATATGACGGAGTATGGAAATGAGTCGCAGAAAAAGAATGCAGGGGCACTTGCTAAACAGGTAGACAGATATGTAAAAAGGTATTAATAGAGGTGAAAACAAATGAGATATGATTATCCTTTTAAGGGCAGGTTTAAGGTGACTTGCCCTTTCGGGCGTAGGGGTGCGTGGAAGTGCGGTTGGCATATCGGTACGGACATCGTAGGCATGGACGATAAAAACGTCTGTGCGATCGCTGACGGCGTGGTAGAGAGCGTTAACGCCCACGGTACGGCGTATGGCAAGCATGTATGTATCAAGCATAGCGACGGCATGGTGAGCCTGTATGCGCATTTAGCAAACGTGGCGGTAAAGGTCGGTCAAAACATCAAGATTGGGCAAAAGGTGGGCGTGATGGGCGCGACCGGGAACGCAAACGGTGCGCATTTGCATTTGGAGCTGCACCAAGGGCGCTACAGATACCCGGCTAAGGGCAGCAGTCCTTTAACCGAAAAAGATTTAGTGAACGCATGGGCGTGGATCGAGGACCATGTGGGGGGTGAGGACGAAATGCAGGAAGTGAAAGATTTGCAAGTGTGGAGCAAGTCGACGGGTAAAGCCGTGATCGTCAAAGCGGTAAATGTCGGCGGTTCAAACTATATCAAACTGCGCGATTTAGAAAAACTGGCGCGGGTGAGTGTGGATTTCGTGGACGGAAAAGTATACGTAGACTAAGGGGGCGGAGCGTTGGACATCGTAAAGGCGGTGCTGACGCAGCCATGCCGGGCGAAAGCTCTGGCGGCACTCAGAGTAGTGAATTTAACACTGAAAGAAGCCGAAATTTTGCAAAGTATCTACTTGGACGGATTGACAGCCGAAGAGACGGCAGAAAGGCTGTATATGTCGGCATCGAACGTGAGCAAGATCAAGCAAAGGGCGAAACAAAAATGCGAGAAAGTTTTCAATGAGGGCGGCTACTAAGCCGCTCTTTTTTGTGTCTAAAATCACGTTTTCAGCAAGTTACCGGCAAGTTAAATTTGCGCCTAAATATCGCATTTTAACGCGATTTTTTCTGTTGACTGCCTATCTTGGCAA
>ERZ1034842.332-NODE-332-length-21261-cov-14.392578_pt1 | contig 21261 bp, 20 predicted proteins | sample MGYA00520634_ERZ1034842 | MGnify/ENA primary metagenome ERZ1034842 (study PRJEB33766, sample SAMN09781734) | gut metagenome | biome: gut microbiome | host: Homo sapiens | place: Madagascar | study: EMG produced TPA metagenomics assembly of the PRJNA485056 data... | reverse complement strand
TCTGTATCCCTGGCAGGCTGTTCCTCTTTTTTGTTCTCTTCCTCTTCTTCCTTTTCCGGCACAATGGCATCCCAAATATTGATGCCCGGTCCATCATGAAACATGCTCAAAAGATCTGTGATCCGGGTCGGATCTTTCCGGAATTCAAAGTTCAATGCAACATTCCGGACTTTCACCTCTTCAAAATGAACGACATGACGAAACAAAGCCCAGGCATTGAGGTTTGCGGAACCCTCATCCACCGTAATCGCCTTTCCCCCTTTCGAATACTGATGCGGATTTTTCCAGACCATCTTTTTCAGCTCAACCGTGCTTGTCCATGGATCAAATGAAATAGATTCCATGGAAAAGTTGTTTGCCCAGAGATTTTCCATCTGTCTGCGCAGGAGTATTTCCACTCCTTTCTGGTACACGAAGAAAGCGGCAATACAAAGTACCACTATTCCGCCGCAAACATACCATGCGACCATTTTTTTCTTTTTCTTCACTTCTACAGACGGTGTTCCTTCCATGATGCAATTCCTTTTGTTTTATTTTTGCAAGAGTTTCAGTCATTCTATCGCTTCCCCGCATTGCCTTGCAAGACAACCGCACCAAACGCTGTCACAGATTTTTTAATAATATTTAATATACATTACAACCAAAAGAAATGCAACTTTAAAAACCACCTCAAAAAAAACGAAATATTCAACAAACAAACACCAAATACAACACATTCCAGAATTTCTGAAAGCTATTCATTTAAAACTCCAGAAAAAGTTTTACGGGAAGCAGAAGAACCGCGTCTCCGGTGTTCCGTTTGCATATTTCAACTTTTCCTCTCCACTTTTTTGAACATTTCTCTGTTTTCGCGGCGCGCCTCTCAACTTTTTCGCGAATATTTTCAGGGAAAAACTTGCGAAATGCGCAAAAACGGGTTATCTTACCGGATGATAAAAAACCATAACTCATCATAAGGAGATTTTTATGAACGGAAACGTTTCCCCTCTGCAGAAAGCAAGATTCAGCTATCAGCCGAAACTTCCGGCGGCTCTGCGCGCAGGCGCCGCTGTCAAATGCATCGAAGGCGAAAAACTTCAGGCTTTCGCCGATGTTGAAAAAATCAACGCACTCTTCCCGACCACCAGCAACATGCCCGTCCTTTCCTTTGAAAAAGCGGACGCAAAAGCTGATATGAAACCGATCAACGTCGGCGTCATCCTCTCCGGCGGACAGGCCCCCGGTGGACACAACGTCATCGCTGGTCTCTACGACGGCATCAAGAGCCTCAACCCCAACAGCAAGCTCTACGGCTTCAAGGGCGGTCCCGGCGGACTTGTCGACAACGACTATGTTGAAATCGATGACGCTTTCATGAACGCATACCGCAACACAGGCGGATTCGACATGATCGGTTCCGGAAGAACCAAACTCGAACTCGTCGACCAGTTCAACAAGGGCGCTGAAAACTGCAAAAAGCTCGGAATCTCCGCTCTCGTCATCATCGGCGGCGACGACTCCAACACCAACGCCTGCCTCCTCGCCGAATACTACAAGAAGAACAACGTTCCCATCCAGGTCATCGGCTGCCCGAAAACCATCGACGGCGACCTGAAGAACAAGTTCATCGAAACCTCCTTCGGCTTCGATACAGCTTCCAAAGTCTACAGCGAACTCATCGGCAACATTGAGCGCGACGCCAACTCCGCAAAGAAGTACTGGCACTTCATCAAGCTCATGGGTCGTTCCGCTTCCCACATCACTCTGGAATGCGCACTCAAGACACATCCGAACATCACGATCATCTCCGAGGAAGTCGCCGCCAAGAAGCAGACTCTCGACGAGATCGTCACCTACATTGCAAACACCGTGGCTGCCCGTGCCAAGAACAAAGAGAACTTCGGCGTTGTCCTCATCCCGGAAGGTCTGATCGAGTTCATCCCTGAAATGAACAAGCTTATCAGCGAACTCAACGAGCTCCTCGCCAAAGAGGGCGAAGCATTCGCCGCGATTGAGAACAAGGACGAGAAGATGAAATTCGTCATCGACCGTCTCCCGGCCGAACTCGCCTCCGTCTTCGCATCCCTCCCGCAGACCATCCAGATTCAGCTGACCAACGACCGCGACCCGCACGGAAACGTCCAGGTCTCCCTGATCGAAACCGAAAAGCTGCTCGTCGAACTCGTCAAGGGCAAACTTAAAAAGATGCCGGAAAAGATCAAATTCTCCGCGCAGACCCACTTCTTCGGTTATGAAGGCCGCTGCTCCGTTCCGTCCAACTTCGACGCGGACTACTGCTACAGCCTCGGCTACAACGCCGCCGCGATCATCGGCGCGGGCAAGACCGCCTACATGTCCTACATCAGCAACCTCGTCGCTCCCGCAGAACAGTGGAAGGCCGGCGCCGTTCCGCTGACAGCCATGATGAACGTCGAACGCCGCCACGGTGCCGACAAGCCGGTGATCAAGAAGGCGCTCGTTGAACTCGACGGCAAACCGTTCCAGGAATTCGCCAAGAACCGCGACACCTGGGCGATCAAGACCTCGTTCATCTTCCCGGGACCGATCCAGTACTACGGACCGGCGGAAGTCTGCGACGCCACCACCGAAACACTGAAACTCGAACAGGCTGGAAAATAATGAGCACGGGCGGCGGAAACAATTCCTTTGACGCGGCGAAGGTCGCCATGCTTGCACGGCTCGACCTCTCGCCCGACGCCCTGACCAGGCTTCAGGGCGAAATGGAGGCGATCGTCGGCTACGTCGACCAGCTCTCTGAGCTGAACGTGGACGGAATCGAACCGACCGCCCATGCGGCTCCGAGAATCAACGTTCTGCGCGACGATGTCGCCGAAATCGACTACACGCGTGAGACCATGCTCTCCAACGCGCCCGCGGTCATAGACGGCGAACTCATCAAAATGCCGCAGGTTCTGCCGGGAGAAGGTATGGCATGAGCGAACTCGTTAAACTCTCTGTGGCACAGTGTGCCGAACTTCTGAATTCGGGAAAGATCAGCTCCGCCGAACTCTGCGAAGCTTTCATTCAGCAGGTGAAATCCGCGGATCCGGTCATTCAGGCATTCCTCGCACTCGACGAGGAACATGTCCGCAAGGCCGCCGCCGAATCCGACAAGCGCCGCGCAAACGGCGCCGCGCTCGGCAAGTTCGACGGCATTCCCGTGGGCATCAAGGACTGCATCTCCGTCAAGGACGAACGCTGTTCCTGCGCCTCGAAAATTCTCGAAAACTTCAAGGCGGTCTACGATGCGACCGTCATTGCAAAACTCCGGAACGCGGGATTCATTCCGTTCGGAAGAACCAATATGGACGAATTCGCCATGGGCTCCTCCTGCGAAAACTCCGCGTTCCAGAAAACCCGCAACCCGCGCAACACCGACTGCGTTCCGGGCGGTTCCAGCGGCGGTTCCGCCGCGGCTGTCGCCGCAGATGAAGTCCCCGCGGCGCTTGCATCCGACACAGGCGGTTCCATCCGCCAGCCCTCCGCGTTCTGCGGAGTCGTCGGACTCAAGCCGACCTACGGACGAGTCTCCCGTTTCGGGCTTGTTGCGTTCGCATCGTCCCTCGACCAGATCGGTCCCGTCACCAAGACCGTGGAAGATTCCGCGATCATGCTCGACACGATCGGCGGTCACGACCCGAAGGACTCCACCTGTCTCGAAGCCCCCTGCGGCGGCTTTGCGGAAGGTCTGAAGAACGCCTCCCTCAAGGGACTCAAAGTCGGTCTTCCGAAGGAGTATTACGAACTCGAGGGCATGACGGATTCGGTCAAGAAAACCGCTCAGGAAACCATCGACGCCTTCCGCAAGGCCGGCGCTGAAATGGTTGACGTCGAGCTCCCGCACACGAAGTACTCCATGGCGTGCTACTACATTGTGGCGACCGCCGAAGCCAGCGCGAACCTCGCCCGCTTTGACGGCGTCCGCTACGGTTTCCGCGCCCCCGATGCCCGCGACGTCCTTGAGAACTACATGAAGACCCGCGGCGAAGCGTTCGGGAACGAGGTCAAACGCCGTATCATGCTGGGAACTTACGTGCTCTCCAGCGGCTATTACGACGCCTATTACCTCAGAGCCCAGAAGGTCAGAACCCTGATCCGCCGCGACTTCGAGGAAGCGTACAAAAAATGCGACATTCTGCTGACGCCCGTCACACCGGCGCCCGCATTCAAATTCGGCGAAAAATCCGACCCGCTTCAGATGTATCTGAGCGACGTGTTCACAACGTCGCTGAACCTTTCCGGCAACTGCGGAATCAGCATTCCCGCCGGAAAAGACGATGCGACCGGGCTTCCCATCGGCATGCAGCTGATGGCTCCCGCGCTCGCCGAACAACTGCTGTTCAACACCGCATACGCGTTTGAACGGCGATAAACGAGGTGCTTCATGAGAGCTTTGCTTCTGATTCTACTGTTTGCAGCATTCACAGCGGTTCAGGCGCAAATCTCTCTTGCGCCCGGCGCAAAAATGCCGTCCGTTTCGGCGGACTGGATCTTCAAAGGCCAGTCCCCGGAGCGCCCAGCGGTTCCGCCTGAAAATTTCAAAGACTTTCAGATTCTCACCTTCGCGGACGCCCTCTCCCCTGATTTTCCGCAGACTCTCAGTCTGATGGCCTCACTCGAAGAGATGTACGGCGGCAAAACGGAACACTCCGCGGTTCTGCTTCAGACCGTCGCAAAAAATTCCAAAGAGGAACTCACCCGCGCACTCGCTGGCAGCCGTCCGGAGCTGAACCTGGGTGTGGATAAAGACGGGCGGACCTACCGCAATTTTGCAGTCGGGATCGCCTCCCTCCCCTACACTTTCATATCCAGGAACGGGGCAATTGTCTGGAGCGGACATCCCGTTGAAATCGAATCCGTCATGGATGCTCTGCTCGCCGACAGATTCTCGCTTGCCAATCAGCGCAAAGTGGCGGAGCTCCGTTCCGAACTTCAGACAGCGCTCCGCGCCGGACTCCCCGATGTGGTTGCGCAAACCGCCGACAAGATTCTCGCGATCTCTCCCGGCGACGCCATTGCGCTGCAGGCGCGTCTCTACGCATTCCAGCTCAAGCGGCAGACCGCAGGAGCTGCCAAATTTCTCGCGGAACATATTCAGAAACATCCGGAAAGCAAACTGCGGATCCGCCTTACACTTCTGAATCTTCTCCGCAACGCCTCTCCGCAGGAGTGGAACCGCGCAGTCGAAGAAACAGCCGCGTTTGCCGCGAAAACCCCGATGAATGCGCTGCTTCTTGCGCAGGCGCTTCTGCAGATTGCCGAACCACCGCAACTTCCGGCAAGGCAGATTCTGGAACTCGCGAAACAGGCGGAAGCATATTTCCGGACGAACGGCAGAAAGCAGCTTCTGGCCCAGGCGCTGGAAACGCTCGCCCGCGCAAATTATGCGACGTGCAGGCTGGACGACGCCATCGCCGCCCAGCGCGAAGCCGTGCAAATCCGTGAAGAACGGAAGGATTCCGGACTTCTCGGAGCAAAGGAAATGCTGAATTTCTACGAAAACCTGAAAAAGCTCTGATTTTTTGCGGAAAACCACTTGATTTTTCCGGTTTCAGGTATAATATGTTTAGAGAAACCTAACAATTTCATTTGGAGGAATTGATAAAATGGCTGAAATGGCAACAGTTGCAATGCTGGTCGAACCCGGCAAATTCGAATTCCGCGAATACCCGATTCCGGAAATCAACGACGACGAAATGCTCGTCAAAGTCGAAGGCTGCGGCGTCTGCGGCACCGACGGACACGAGTACAAACGCGACCCGTTCGGTCTCTGCGCAAAAGGCGTTGTTCTCGGACACGAAGGTTCCGGCGAAATCGTCAAGATCGGCAAGAACATCAAGACAGACTCCCAGGGACGCGCTGTCGGGCTCGGCGACAAGATCGTCACCTGCATCATTCCCTGCGGACACTGCCCCGCCTGCAAGAACACTCCCGCACGCACAAGCCTCTGCGAAAACGTCGGCGTTTACGGACTCTTCCCGGATGACGAAGTGCACCTCAACGGCTACTTCGGCACCTATCTGAAAATCCGCAAAGGCTCGACCTTCTTCAACGTCACCGGCATGACCCTTGACCAGCGCATGCTGATCGAGCCGGCCGCCGTCGCCGTCCATTGCGTCGAACGCGCAAAAACAACCGGACTTCTCCGCTTCAACACCACCGTCCTCATCCAGGGCTGCGGCCCGATCGGTCTGATGGTCATGGCGGTTGTCCGCACTCTCGGCGTTGAAAACATCATCGCCGTCGACGGCAACGACTCCCGTCTCGAAAAGGCAAAAGAGTTCGGCGCCTCCAAGACCTTCAACTTCACCAAATATGCGAAGTTTGAAGACATGCTCGCTGAAATCAAGGCGGCTACGGACGGACTCGGCGCGGAATTCGTCTTCCAGTGCACCGGCGTTCCGGCGGCTCACGCAAACGCGCTCAAGATGGTTCGCCGCGGCGGCGGATTCTGCGAAGTCGGCTTCTTCCTCGACGGCGGCAACGCCCCGATCAACCCACACTTCGACTTCTGCAACAAGGAAATCTCCCTGGTCGGAAGCTGGGTCTACACCCCGCAGGATTACCCGAACACATTCGACTTCCTCCGCAGAGCGAAAGCAATCGGACTCCCGGTCGAACAGCTCGTCACGCACCACTTCCTGCTCAAGGACATCGACGCCGCTCTCAAGGCGAACGTCAGCATGGCCGGCATCAAGATCGCGGTCGTCACCGATCCGAAGGATGCTGATCAATAATCAACGGTCCATGACCGCTTGAATTCCCTGCCCTTTCCGCATTTTTCTGCGAAAAGGGCAGACTTTTATCTATGGAGATTTTATGTTTTCCTCTCAGACTTCAGAAATTCCGCAAAGCGAACCTGGCTTCTTCCGCAGATTCCTGCCTGAACTGCTGGCAGCCGCCGTCACAATGCTCGTCTTCGCCCCCTCGCTCGCATACGGTTTTCTGACCGACTGGGATGATTCCTATTATGTCGTACACAATCCGCATATTGCATTCACTCTTGAGAACATCCGCTATTACCTGCACGGCAACACATTAGGACTCTGGACGCCGCTGACGATGTATTCGCTGATGCTCGATCATCTGATCTGGGGCGGAACGGAGTCCGCATTCGGTTTTCACCTTACAAATCTTCTGCTGCACGGATGTTCCGCCGCGCTTTTCACAGGAATTCTGCGCGCGCTCGGGCTCCGCAAGGGACTCGCGCTCGCCTGCGCACTGTTCTGGGCGCTTTCTCCCCAACGCCTCGAATCCGTCGTCTGGATTGCGGAGCGCAAGGATGTGCTGAGCGGATTCCTCGCCCTGCTTTCCTTCCGGCTGTTTCTCGTAAACCCGGAAAAACTCCGCTGGCTTCTGCCGTCGATTCTTTGCTTTCTGCTCTCGCTGACAGCCAAGCCGACGGCGGTCGGACTCCCGGCGGCCGCGGCGGTCTGGCTCTGCTGGAAATATCCCGAACGCTTCCGCTGGAAGACGGTTCTCGCCGGAGCGGCCGGCGTGGCGGCGGTCATGATCGGTCTCGTTCTTTTTCTCCGCTTCCGGCCGGAATTTGAACCGTTTCCGCGCTGCATCACAGTTGTCCTGCACAATCTTCTCTTCTATTCGGTGAACGGCGTGCTCCCGCTCGAAACGAATCCCTGCTATCCCTACATCGACTGGAGCGACTGGTGGATGATTCCGGGCTTCTTCGCATTCGCCGGAGCACTCATCGTTCTGAGCAGGAAGGCGGGCATTGCATGGAAGACAATCACTCTGAGCTTTCTTGGATTCGGAATTGTTTTCGGGGTCTTTTTCATGCCGTTCACCGGAGCAGTCGTCTATGCGCCGGTTGATTACGCGGACCGCTACTCCTATCTCCCGAATCTTGCGGTCTGGGCGTGCATCGGCTTCCTGCTCGAACGCGTTTTCCGCGAACGCCCGAACTGGATTCCCCGTTTCGGATGGGCAGGCGCGGCGCTCGGCGTGTTCGTACTCGGTTCCACGCTCTGGCATATGCCGTTCTGGAAGGACTCGGCAACGCTCGGACGCTGGGGAGTCTACTCTTTTGAACTGCCGAACGACCGGTTTCTCGTTCTTCACGCCCAGCTCGGACTCTGGAACAGCGATCCGGTTCCGATCCGTGAAGCGCTCGAAAAACTTCACCGCAAGAACAGCCGTCCCGACCTCCCCCGTGAAACGGAATACACGCGAGAAACCCGGCGCGGAACGATTCAGGCGTTTGAAATGGCGGCGGCTCTGCTCGAAGGCAAGCGGCAGGAGGCTTACGCCATCTTCGACGCTTTCATTCCAAACGCCGAGACAACTCCGCTCTACAGTTTTGAGCTCTACGATGCGCGTCTGAAGGAGCTTCTCTTCCGTTCGTTCCTGGAAACGAACGACCGGGCACGGCTCGCGGCGTTCGAAAAATGGGGCTCCACGGTCATTGTCGACGGCAAAAATGTGCCGAACTATCCGGTCACCGCAATTCTGAAGTATCTCAAGCAGGATTACGCAGGGGCGATTCGGGACTGGCAGTACATGATCGACCACGATTCCGCCTTCCCCGGGATTCAGGACTACATCCGCAATGCGGAAATGCAGCTGCGGAAAAAACAAAAAAAATGATTTCCGGGACTTGCATTTTCCGGAAACAGCGGTAAATTACCTGCAACAAAAGGATTTTAACACAATGAAACGTATCACTTGCAACATGCTCTACAAGGGTTGGTGGCGTCGCGGATGTCAATCCACGGCGGCTGATGCGTATTAATTGTAAGTAAATTCAGTCGTTCTCTTAAACGGCGGATTGGCAAACTTGAATAAAGTTTATCAATCCGCCGTTTTTTTTATGACGAAAAACAAACTTGAACATAAAAAAACAAACTCTTGAAGGAGTGCAAAAATGCTGAAAGAACTCGATTTCAAAACGTTCTCGGAACGCAGCGAAGCCGGTGCCGTCGTACCGGTCTACCGCGAATTCCTCGCGGACATGGAAACACCCGTCTCGGTCCTCAACAAGTTCAAAGACGACGAAGAGGTCTTCCTCCTCGAATCCGTCGAAGGTTCCGAACGCTGGGCGCGCTACTCCTTCATCGGAGTCAACCCCTACGCGATCCTCATGGAACTGCCCGACAGAGTGGTCATTGAGGACAAGAAAAAAGGACGCACCGAACTTCCCGGAGCGGACGGGCTCACCGAGCTCAAGAAGATCCTCAACACGCACAAACTCGTTGAGACGCCCGATCTTCCCCCGCTGACCGGCGGCGCAATCGGATATGTCGCATACGATGCAGTCCGCAAGTTCGAACCTTCCGTAGAGCTCGAATTTGAAAAGAACACACCGCTTCTCTGCTTCATGCTCACCGATGAAATGATCATCTTCGACAACGTCCGCCACACCATCATCATCTCGGTCTGCACAAAGCCCTGCGAATTCATGTCGCTCCGCGAAGCTTACGACAGCGCGATTCAGAAAATCGAAACGCTTCACAAGCGCCTGAACGCCCATGTTCCGCAGCCCGATATCGGCGAGGAACAGGCGCGCCCGATGAAGCCCTTCAAACCTGAAATGACCTGCGAGGAATTCAAGGAGGAAGTCGAAGCGGCGAAAAAGGCAATCTATGAAGGAGAATGCATCCAGATTGTCATGTCCCAGAAGTTCACGACCGAAGCGCCCGCAAGTGCGCTCCAGCTCTATCGCGCGCTGCGTCTGATCAACCCCTCTCCCTACACATTCTTTACGAAATTCGGCGGACGCACCCTCATCGGCGCCTCCCCGGAAGAGCTCGTCAAACTCACCGGACGCACCGGATCGGTCCGCCCGATCGCAGGAACCCGCCCGCGCGGCAAAACCGAACAGCAGGATATCCAGCTCGCCGCCGACATGCTCAACAGCGAGAAGGAACGCGCGGAGCACGTCATGCTTGTCGACCTCGGACGCAACGACATCGGACGCGTCGCCGCGAAGGGCGCCGTGCAGGTCAAGGAGTTCATGATCGTGGAACGCTACTCGCACGTCATGCACCTGGTTTCGCATGTGGAAGCGGAGATCGACGAGAAGTACGACTGCTTCGACCTCTTCCGCGCGGCATTCCCCGCGGGAACGCTTTCGGGCGCGCCGAAAATCCGCGCAATGCAGCTCATCGCGAAGCACGAACACTCCCCGCGCGGCATCTACGGCGGTGCGGCAGGATACTTCAGCTACTCCGGAAACATGGATTTCGCAATCGTCATCCGCACAATGATTCTTGAAGGCAACACGCTCACCATGCGCGCCGGCGCCGGCATCGTCGCCGACTCCGTCCCCGAAGACGAGTACCAGGAGACCCTCAACAAATCCCGCGCCGTCTTCAAAGCAGCAGAACTCGCCGCAAAGCTCAACTGAAAGGAACAACACCATGATTTTCATGATTGACAATTACGACTCCTTCACCTACAACATCGTCCAGTACCTCTACATGCTCGGTGCGGACGTCATGGTAAAACGCAACGACAAGACCACGATTGCGGAAATCGAAGCCCTTCATCCGGAAGCGCTTGTGATCTCCCCGGGTCCCGGCAACCCCGACTCCGCGGGAATCTCCCTCGAAGCCATCACGCACTTTGCGGGAAAGATTCCGATGCTCGGAGTCTGCCTCGGTCATCAGGCGATCGGTCAGGCGTTCGGAGGAAAGGTGATTCATGCAAAGCGCCTCATGCACGGCAAAACCAGCCCGGTCTCACACGACGGCAAAGGCATCTTCGAGGGCATTCCGCAGAACTTCAAGGCAATGCGCTACCACTCCCTCGCTGTTGACGCCGCCACCCTGCCCGATTGCCTCCAGATTTCCGCCCGCAGCGACGACGGCGAAATCATGGGAATGCGTCACCGCGAGTTTCCGATCGAGTCCATCCAGTACCACCCCGAATCCATTGTGACGGTCACCGGAAAACGCCAGCTCGGAAACTTCCTCAAACTCGCGAAAGAATTCAACGAAGGGAAACGCTGAAATGCTCAGTTCCTATATCAATAAACTCATGGCGCACCGCGACCTGGAGGAGCAGGAGGCATACGAATGCTTCACACGCATCATGCAGGGCGACTGCTCCGACATCCAGATTGCAGCCCTCCTCTCCGCGCTGCGCCTGAAAGGCGAAACGATTCCGGAAATCACCGGAGCCGCGCGCGCCATGCGCCAGAAAGCCGCCTTCATCGACACCGGAATGTCCAACGTTCTGGATATCGTCGGAACCGGAGGCGACTCGCTCGGGACCTTCAACATTTCCACGACCGCATGCTTCGTTGCGTCGGGCGCCGGAGTAACGATCGCCAAACACGGCAACCGCGCGATCTCAAGCAAATCCGGAGCCGCGGATGTGCTCGCCGAACTCGGATTCAATCTCGACGTTGAACCATCCGTCATGGAATGCTGCATACAGGAAAACGGGATCGGCTTCCTCTTCGCTCAGAAGATGCATCCCGCCATGCGCTTCGCCGGCCCCGTCCGCCGCGCACTCAAAATGCGGACCGTCTTCAATCTGCTCGGCCCGCTGACCAACCCGGCCGGAGCCCGCAATCACCTCATCGGAGTGTTCGCACCGGAATACACAGAAGTCTTCGCCGCCGTGCTCAAATCGCTCGGCAGCAACCACGCGCTCATCGTTCACGGAGCCGACGGGCTCGATGAAATCAGCCCCGAATCCCCGACCCGCGTCTGCGAACTCAAAGACGGCAAAATCAAAACCTTCGAGCTCTTCCCCGAAATGATCATGGACGAAGTTTATCCTCTCAGCGACGTCATCGGCGGAACCCCAAAGGAAAACGCGAAAATCACGCTCGACATTCTGCGCGGAGAGGAACGCGGCGGCAAACGCGCGGTCGTTCTTCTCAACGCCGGCGCGGCCATCTATGCGGCGAATGCGGCGAAAGACATCAAAGAGGGCGTCCGCAAAGCAGCGGAATCCATCGACTCGGGCGCCGCGCTCAAAAAACTCGAACTTCTCGTGGAGGCCAGCAAATGAGAGAATCCATTCTTGAAAAAATCGTCAAGGCGCGTGAAAACGCTCCGCGCAAAACGACAGATGAAGAGCTCAAGGCGAAAATCGCCGGGCTGCCTCCCTGCCGCGACTTCGCGGCGGCGTTCAAGGGCGACGGCATTCATGTGATCGCCGAACTCAAAAAAGCGTCACCCTCCAAAGGGCTGATCCGCCCGGACTTCCAGCCCGTGGAGCTGGCGAAGGCGCTGGAACTTGCCGGAGCCGCCGCACTCTCGGTCCTCACCGAACCGGATTGCTTCCTCGGCTCTCTCCGGTATCTCGAAGAGGTACGCAAACACGTATCCATCCCGCTCCTCCGCAAGGATTTCATAACCAAAGAATATCAGATTCTCGAAGCGCGCGCGGCGGGCGCGGATGCCGTTCTGCTCATTGCGGCGGCGCTCGAAGAAAAACGCTTTGTCGAACTGCGCGAATACGCGGAATCGCTCGGACTCGCCGCGCTCTGCGAAGCCCACTGCGCAAAAGAGATTGAAATGCTCGTCCGCGGCGGCGCGAAGATCATCGGAGTCAATGCCCGCGACCTTTCGAGCTTCGATGTTTCGCTCGACACCTCACTGAACCTCCTCGGCGAAATCCCAGCCGGAACGGTCCGGATTGCAGAAAGCGGTATCAAATCCAAAGAGGATATCCGCCGCTTCCGCGAAGAAGGAGCCGACGGATTCCTCATCGGTGAAACGCTCATGCGTGCGGAGTTCCCCGGAGAAAAACTCAAGGAGCTCCTCGCATGAACGCGCTCAAGATATGCGGAATCAATTCGGCGGAATTCGCACACGCGGCCTCCGCAGCAGGAGCGGATTATCTCGGCTTCATTTTCGCCGCGAAGAGCCCGCGCCGCGTCACGCCGGAAGAGGCGGAACGCATCCTTCCGCATATCAACCGCACCCGCACGAAAGCGGTCGGCGTATTCGTCAACGCAACCGAAACGGAAATCCGCTCAGTCGCGGAGCGGCTGAAACTCGACGTCATCCAGCTTCACGGCACGGAAAGCGCAGAGCTCGCCACCTCGCTCCGGAAAGATTATGAAGTCTGGAAGGCTATCTCCGTTTCGCTCGCCCCGGCATATCCGGCGGACGCGTTCCTCGTCGATTCGCAGACGCCGGGCAGCGGCAAACGCTCAGACCGCACACTTGCGCAGCAGGTTCTCGATGCGGGAAAGAAGCTGGTTCTTGCCGGCGGGCTCTCCGCCGCGAATCTCGCCGAAGCCGCGGAAACCGGAGCGGATGTTCTGGACGTCAACAGTTCCCTGGAAGACGCTCCCGGACACAAAAACATGGAAAAACTGAAAGAACTGATCACAACATATCAAGGAGTACCGAAATGAAACTGAGTTCCCACTACGGAATCTTCGGCGGCGACTATGTCGCCGAAACCCTCATGACTCCGCTCGCGGAGCTGGAACAGGCGTATATCGACGCCAAAAACGATCCCGCATTCCAGGCGGAATTCGACCGTCTGATGAAGTATTACGTCGGACGCGAAAGCCCGCTCTACTATGCGGAACGCCTCACAAAACTTTGCGGCGGAGCTAAAATTCTGCTCAAGCGCGAAGATCTCAACCACACAGGAGCCCACAAGATCAACAACACCATTGGTCAGGCTCTGCTCGCCAAGCGCATGGGCAAAAAGAAACTTTTCGCGGAAACCGGAGCCGGAATGCACGGCGTCGCAACAGCAACCGTCGCAGCTCTCTTCGGCATGGAATGCGAAGTCTTCATGGGCGCAATCGACGTCGAACGCCAGGCGCCGAACGTCGAACGCATGGAAACGCTCGGCGCGAAAGTGACCTCCGTCACCGAAGGCAGCGCCACACTCAAGGACGCCATGAATGAAGCGATCCGCCGCTGGATCACCGAAGTCGATGAAGCGTTCTACGTCATCGGCACGGTCGCCGGTCCGCACCCCTACCCGCTGATCGTCCGCGACTTCCAGTCCGTCATCGGAAAAGAGGCGCGCAGACAGTGTCTCGAACAGTTCGGCAAACTCCCGGCCGCCGCCATCGCCTGCGTCGGCGGCGGTTCCAATGCCATGGGGCTCTTCGCAGGATTCATCGACGATCCCGAAGTCCAGCTCATCGGCGCGGAAGCCGGCGGCAAAGGCGTTGAGACGGGCGAGCATGCCGCCAGCATCAACGGCGGACGCCTAGGCGTGCTCCACGGCAGCAAAACCTACCTGCTCCAGACCGATGAAGGTCAGATCATCGACACATACAGCGTTTCCGCCGGACTCGATTACCCCGGCGTCGGTCCCGAACACTGCTATCTGCACGACATCGGCCGCGCCACCTACACGGCAATCAATGACGATGAAGCCATTCACGCCTTCGATACGCTCTCCCGCTATGAAGGCATCATCCCCGCGCTCGAATCCAGCCACGCCGTTGCCGAAGCCCTCAAGCGCGCACCGCAGATGAGCAAGGACGACATCATCATCGTCTGCCTCTCCGGACGCGGCGACAAGGATATGCAGAGCGTCCGCAACTACAAAGCCTCGAAAAAAGGAGCCTGATCATGAACCGCATACAGAAACTCTTCGCCTCCGCGAAAGCGAACGGCAAAAAAGTCTTTACCGCCTATCTCACCATGGGCTTCCCCGATATGGAGTACAGCGAACGCGCCGTCGAAACCCTGCTCGACAACGGAGCCGACATCATCGAATTCGGTGTTCCGTTCTCCGACCCGATGGCAGACGGTCCCGTCATCCGTGAAGCCGGACAAAAAGCGCTTGCGCACGGCACGAAGCTCCAGGACATTCTGGACTGCATTGCACGTCTCCGCAAAAAATATCCGGATGCGCCGTTCGTGCTCTTCTCCTACTACAACGTTCTCTTCAGCCGCGGTCTTGAGAAATTCGCCGCGGCCGCGGAAGCCGCCGGCGTGGACGCCGTTCTCGCGGTCGACGTGGTTCTGGAAGACCGCCAGGAACTCCTCGACGTTCTCCGCAAACACAATATGACGCTGGTTCCGCTGATTGCCCCGACCACACATCTCGACCGTGTCGCCGAGATTGCGAAAGGCGTTGAGGACAGTTTCCTTTACGTCATTACGGTAAAGGGCATCACCGGAGCCCGCGCCGAACTTCCAGCCGGACTGGAACAGCGCCTGAACGACATCAAGTCTGTCTCCGGCATGCCCATTCTCGCCGGCTTCGGCGTAAGCAAGCCCGAACAGGCCGCTCTGATCGACAAAGTTGCCGACGGCTTCATCATCGGCAGTGCGATCGTCCGTATTCTTCTTGAGAATCCGAACGACACCGGACTGAAGAATCTTGCGGAATTCACGCAGGCGTTCTGAATTTAAAACACGCCGCCCGGTCCGAAGACCGGGCGGCGCGTCCCCTTCAATTTCTGCTTGCCTGTTCCGGAATATTCTGCCGGTACTCCATATTTTCCTCCGGCATGAATTTCATCAGTCCGCTGATCACCAGCCAAAGCGAAATACCGGACAAAGCCAGTATCACCACAATTGTGACCGAACAGAGCAGCCACTCACGAGACTCCTGCGACAGCATTTTCTTCCCCCTCTTTATTTTTCCGGATGTTTTTCTTTACAAATTCATCGACATCCGATTCCGTCATCGTTCCTTTTTCGAAAAGTTCATCCACAAGAAGTTTTATCACATCGGCGTTTGCCCGAATCAACTCTTCCGCACGTTTCGACGCCTCGCGCAGAAGGGCGCAGATTTCCTTTTCCGCAACGCTCCGGACTTCCCGGGAATAAAACCACATTCCGCCATCGTCCATCAGAGAAATGTTTCTCAGCTCTTTTCCCATGCCGAACCGGGTAATCATGTCGAATGCGATTTTCCTTGCGATCTGTAAATCCTGATAACGGCTGGTCGTAAAATCCTGCAGAAAGACCTCTTCGCAGATTCCCCCACCCATCAGAGCGGTCATAGAACTCAGCAAAGCCTCTTTCGTATCATTGTAACGGACTGACGCGGCTGTTCTAACCATCCCGAACGCCTCGTTTGATGGATCGATCGTGATCGACGTCACCTTTTCTACTTCGGGAAGCAGGAAAAAACAGACAGCATGCCCGGCCTCATGATATGCCAGATGCCCCCTGTCCCAATCCGTCAGAACGGGCGGAGTGAAAGAGTTTTTCTTTCTCCATTTCAGAAAACACCACACCAGAACACCCAGTACAGCGGCAGCCGCCGCTCCGATACCGCAATAAATCCAATTCATAAAGGTTCTCCTCTTAGTTGTTCAAACAGATTTCCTGATCGCAAAGCGCCGCCAGTTCGGGATCGTGCGAAACCATCAGCACTGTTGCTTTCCCGCGAAGCGAAATCAGCAGAGCGCGTATCTTCATTCTGGATTCATAGTCCAGATGATTTGTCACTTCATCGAAAATCAGAATATCCGGCTTCCGGATCAGCGCACGGGCAATCGCGAGTTTCTGCCGCTCCCCGCCCGACAAGCCGCCTCCCTCGAAACCGATGCGGTGTTCCAGTCCCTCCGGCAGACGCGCAACCAGCCCGTCCGCCCCAGAAAGACGCAGCGCCTCCGCAATCTCCGCCTCCGTATAACGGGAATTTTTCAGCGTGATATTCTCCCGGACCGTTCCGGTAATCAGGAGGGAATCCTGAAAAACATAGGCAACTTTCTGCCGGAATGAGCGGAGGCGCCACTCTTTCAGCTCCCTCCCCGCGATCTCCACCCGACCGGACTCAGGTTCCAGATAACCGGTAATCAGCTTCAGGAGAGTCGTCTTGCCGGTTCCATTCGCCCTCGTCAGAGCCACAATGGAACCGGCTTTGATATCACAGCTGAAATCAGCAAAAACAGCTTTGCGCGAATGCGGATACCGGAACGAGACATGCCTGACCGCAATGTCCGCAAGCGCGGAAGGAAGCTCCGGCTTTGAGTCGATGTCTTCTGTATCTTCCGTTTCAAGCAATTCGCTGATGGACTCGGCGCTTTCCTGCGCGGATTTCCAGCCGGGCAGAAGCTGAAACATTCCGTTCAGCGAACTCAGAACCGCAAGGAAGAGTCCCTGAAACACAACAACGTCACCAACGGGAATCTCCTTTTTCCATGCGAGCCAGCCGGCAACAGCCAGAACCGAATATTCGCCGAGAAGCAGGATAAAGCGGTTGATGTATTCCAGAGACGAGGCCGTGCAGTCATTTTTCAGATTCATTTTCCGGAAAGACTTGAACTTCCGCCGCGGCTGTTCAAAATATGGAGCTTCCGCCGCCATCGACTTCAGATATGGGAAAATGTGCATGAACTCAAAAATTCCATTGAGCGAACGGTCGTACATTCTCCTGACCGCATGGGAAAAAAATGTCAGACGCTTTGCAAAGTACAGAAAATTCAGCACCATCAGCGGAAGAAAAATGAGATAGAACAGCGCGATCGCCGGTTTCTTCCAGAGTATCACCGCAAACGCAAGAACCACTCCCGCCAATGCATTCAGAAACTGCGGACAGAGATTCACCGCGAACTGCTGAATCCAACCGGCATCACGAAAAAACTTCATGCCGACTTCCCCGTTTCTGTAACAATCAACCGCAGACGGCTTCATCTTCTGAAAGACGTCAAGCAGGCGCCACTGCACCCGCACTTCGACATCCCGTCCGATCTTCAGGACATATCTTCTCAGCAGCAGCTCCAGCAAGAAACGTCCCAGAGCGGAACAAACCAGAACGGTAAAACTCCGCACCGGCCGTCCTCCGTAAACCAGATCGTCGATGAAGACGCCGAGCGCAACCATAACCGCGGCGTTCAGCCCGGACACGCCGAACATTGACAGAACCATGCAGACAACCAGGCGTCTGTCAGCACACAGCGCCGCAAGTTTTTTCAGACTGGAAAACATGGCGTCAGAGAGCGACTGTGCTTTCCGGATCAAGAATGGCGTCCACAACTTCATTGTGGAGAGTCAGTTTTCTGTCGTCAAGCCAGCCGAACTGTCCGCACGGATTAACTTCCAGGAACTGCACTTCCGCGCCGCCGATAATGAAATCAAGACGCCCGAATTTCAGTCCGAGTTCTTTCATGTACGCATCGACTTTCTCTTCAAACTCTTTTCCGGCATTCCACGGAATCCACTGGTTCCTGTCGGATCCCTGAGTCACGCGCCAGTCGGTCAGCTCTCCACGCTCCGTTGCAAACTGATAGCAATGCACATGCCCGTTGATGTAAACGACTGTTGCGTCCCGGCTGCCCGGCGCGATATCCTGCGTAAACCACGGATAGACAGGATCGAGGGTGTTGCGGTCGACTTTGGTTACATAGGCGAACTTCTGATCCGTGAAAAACCGCTGAGTCAGCGTTTTTGCGACGACCTCTTTTCCGGTCAGATGAAAGCCCCAGTGAATCATGAATTCGGGAACCGCGAAATATTTCTGCGCAAGTTCCATCTGCTTCACCTTGAAATATTTGATTTCCGTGCAGTCCCAGAGCCGGAGAAGGTTTCTGTTTTTCAACCAGTTTGCAAGCGAGTTTGTGATATAATTCAAACAGCTTTTCACCCATTCATCTTCGCCGTCAACGAGATAGGAAAACGGCATTTTTTCTCCATAGGGCAGCAGAGCTTTGTAACACGCCGCCGCGGTGATTTGAGAACTGGAGATGCTGCGTCCGGTAGGATCTATAATTTCAAATCCCTGCAGAGTCCATAAGAATTGATATTCGTTGTAGCGGTCCAGATTAAAACGGAATAATGGAATATTTCTCTGTTCGCAGATTTGCGCCAAAGCATCGCTTGTGCAGCAGCCGGTCATTGTAAGAAGCAGAATCATTTTTCATCCTTTCGGTAAATCTACCCCCACGGAGGTGGGGGTAGAGAACTTGGAAATCAGTCGTTCCAACCGTCGAAATCGGTGAGTGTAGTTCCCTGAGTTCCGCTATGAGTTGTTCCGCCTGTTCCGAATTTGAACACATCGGACGTACGCTGCGCCTTCCAATTGTATTCTTTCGAAACTTCAAACAACGGCATTTCATGCTTCATAGCCATGGGTTTCATGTTTTTTTCGGCGGACTTTTCAGTCTTGAACAGCTTGATCATTTTAATTCTCCTTTGACAGGTCTTTTTCCAGACCCCATTCTGTTGTTTTGATCAAAATAACAGATCCTGGCGCAGGATCACACGTGCCTCAGCCGGCAAAGCTTCCAAAAATTTTCCCGGGCGGTTCACCTCCTTTTATTTGTGAACATTTCTTTTTTGTTCTTTCATAACACTTACTGCCCCATAACCGGAATATCTTACAGGGGGAAAAGAAAAAATTTATTTTTTTGAAAAAAACTATAACAGGAAAAACAGCGATCCCCTGCAAGCGACAGACAATCTCCCTCATTCCCCGTGTGTCTGCCATGCAAAAAAATCCTAAAGGAATTTTTCCCAGTTTACTTTTTCCCGTTTTCTGCTATCATCAAGAAAAAGAAATGGAGGCATAAGATGGATTTGAATGAAAAACTTCATAACGCGGCATACAATAAAAATTGGAATGAGGTCAGAGAGATTCTAACAAACATTCGCTCAGCGAAAGAACCGGAGAAACTGCCGATGGATCACGGAGGACGCAATGCGCTCTATTTTGCGATGATCTCCGGAGAATTCCCGATTGCAGCCAGGCTCTACGAACTGGGAATGCGGCTGGATTGTCCGCTGCAGAATTGCTCCGAAACAGATGCTGAAAACAAATCGGTTTCCGGTATCCGGATCCTGCAGTTTCTGTCGCATGAAAGTGCTTGCGGACGCAACTATTTCTTCGACGAAAATCAATCGCTCGCCAACTGCTGCCGCATGGGACGCTTTGCGCAGGCGGAAGCTCTTCTGGAAAATGCATCGCTGGAAGAACTGGCCGATGCGCTCGCGGAATTGCCCGGAAGTCTCATCCGGGAAAAATCAGTGGAGCGTTTTGAATTTTTCTTGGACAAACTTCTTCAGCGTGGTTCCGCCTTCATTCTGAAGCGGCAGAATCCGGAAAAATTTCATGATCTGCTGGAGAGCTTCCGTCAAATAGCCAACTGGCCCTCTCCCATCGCCGTGGATCACCCCGAGCGTCTGAATTTTATTCCCGGAAAAATTCTCCGGGCAGCGGATAATCAGAGCCAGAGTGATTTAAAATCTGCCACATCGGAATTATCTGATGAAAATTGACTTTTCATTTTCCTGCGCTACATTTTGTTTGATTTTGGATGGAAACAATAAATCATGGAAACAGGCTTTTTCAAACCTCTATCCCGTCAAATGTGGGCAAATTATCGGACGTTATCTATTTTTTCTAGAGCCATTAATTCCAACAAATCTAAATCAGAATAAAAAGACACCATGAAGCAAACAAAGTTGATAAATGTACCATAGCTATTTGTATCTTTTAAATCATACAAAATGTGTCGTTCATCAGATATTTGATAAACCAAATATTCATGAGACATGTTTTTTTCAAGACTTACAATAAACAAATCTCGTGAATCAGGATCTTCCCCTATTATGGCATATTTTTTATTGTTTACATCTATCACTTTTAGTGATTTTATATCTACGACCTTTTGCCTATCAACGCTTATGCAGTCATATTTTTCAAAAAAATCATAAATTGTTTTAGGCAAAAACAATAAACATTCTTTGGTGTAATCATTTCTACATCGTTTCATTGATGTGTGAGCATATTTTTGCAAAATAAATTCATATATGGAAAACAACTTTTCAGGCGAGTCTTTTAAGAACGCCAACCGTTGTTGTTTGATTTTTTCTGCTTTTTTTGATAGAAAAAACAAATCAAAGTCAACAAATCTAGAGAAAAATTCTCCTATCTTTTCATTAAAAACAACACACAGCGTTCCAAGCACAAAAACAATTATCAAATACATACAAAACTCCTTATCCCAAAGAATCGTTTTCCATATACAGACTACATAACCTTTTTCTGAAAATTCTCCGAATCCCTGCCGTTAACCTTTAGATAGGCCTTCCCATTGGCAAGCCATTTTTCGGCCAGTTCGATCAGGAGCTCCGTGGCGATCTTGAGCACAGATTCTTTTCTGGGGAATACTTTAATACATCTTGTGCGTTTTTCAACTCCTTATTTGAAATTCCGCCATATTTGTTGTCCGGAACTTCCGACGCGCATTCAATGAATCCGGTTCCACATTGAATACTGTAAAGCCTTCCGGCAGTTCGTTCTCAAGCCAGCTTGACAGATCCGGGAGTCTGTGTAACGAATTTTCTGTAAAATCACAAAGGGTTCCGGAGCGAGGAGGCTCTTGAATTGGCAAAAAAAATGTGATAAGTT
>ERZ1034842.330-NODE-330-length-21471-cov-100.927671_pt1 | contig 21471 bp, 22 predicted proteins | sample MGYA00520634_ERZ1034842 | MGnify/ENA primary metagenome ERZ1034842 (study PRJEB33766, sample SAMN09781734) | gut metagenome | biome: gut microbiome | host: Homo sapiens | place: Madagascar | study: EMG produced TPA metagenomics assembly of the PRJNA485056 data... | reverse complement strand
CTCCAACCACCGTTTTCCTTTGCCTGCAATGTTCCGCTCAATTCCTCGTTTAAGGAGCCGTTCCGTGCATTATAAGCCACCGCATGGCGGGTCTACCGTGTTCAATGTAAAGCACGCTCCTTTCCTCTATCAGATTTCCCCGCCCGCCGGGAATCCACTACAATACCTTATCGGCGGGCAGGGCCCGCGGCTTTTTTTCATGAGCCGCAAACATGGCCTTTCATTTCTTTTCTGCGCTCAGGCTACGCAGTGGGCCTTGCCCATGTCCAAGCAAGGCCGCCGGGCGGGGCAGCACGGTGTTTCACCGGCTTGTATACCCAGGAGGTGGCTGCGGTACCGCACCCCGGCCGGCATGAATGAACAATCACGCATGTTCCACGCGTCCGTCCCGGCACGGGCAGGGATCACCTGCCTGCGCCGTCATATTGCCGCCCCTTTGGCTCACCCTCCGGGGCGGCGGAACTGTCCTTATTATCGCGTGGGTCCATCGGTGTGTAGCACCGGCACCCCCGGTTTTGTCCATCACAGGCTTTGCATTTTGCAAAGTTGATCCTAAATGTATACACGCACTGCCCTAAAACATAATGTGCCATGCTTCAGCCTCGCTGGCCATAGCGGCAGCGCCGCGCCATTCGGCGGTATTCTCTGTATTTTCGGTTGGTATCATCGTCCAGTTCCACGGCCAGCCAGCCGGTCACCACGGCGGAAACCGTGCCGGACAGCAGCACCGCCAGCAATATTGCCGCCTCGGTCAGATTTCTGCAGCGGGCAATCATGCCCGGCATCACCGACATGCTGACGATCACCACCAGCGCAGCCATCTGCATTCCACGCGCCGCAGCCTTGCGCCAAAAGCGCCATTTATTCATGTCATGCATTATTCCTCTCCCCCTCTTCCGATCATGCGCCCAAAGTCTTCTAAATCCTCACTAATAACCGATTGCTTATATCCTTCCGGCAGTTTCATTTTAAGAATTTTGAAAATGATTTCTCGCAGCAAAATCCCCTGCATTTTATTTCGCAGCATTGCTCTGTCTATGATCATCCTCAAATGCACAGCCGAAGCAAGAGCAATGTCCATAGTACTGCCTTCCTCTTCGCTTTCCAGCCGGTCCTTTTCCGAGTCATAAGAAAACGAAACCTTCACCTCATTCATCTTTCTATTTTTCCTCCTTGATCCACTTCAGCATGCGTTCCGTGCACACTGGGCACAGCGCTATGGTCTGGCTCACCTTTTCGCGCCCAACTTCTACCACCATGCGCCCGCTCGGCTTTCCGCCCGTCCCGATCCATATCCATGTAGGCTCATAGTCTCTGCCGCACTTAACACAATGTGTCATATCACTCACCCCGCATTTCTTTCAGCCATTTGTTCAGCGGCCCCTTTGGCACCTGCGTTCTGTTTCCGTGTATGATCACCGGGAACGGCAACATTTCCGGGCAGTTCCTGGCGCAATGCCGTATGTATAATGCATCCCACCCCAGCAGTTTGCCCGCCTCTTGTGGGCTGTACGCCCAATCACTCATTGCCGTTCGCCCCTTTCTCGCGCTCCGCCAGGATCTCATCCACAGCCGCCCGCATTTTCTCTTCCATACGCGCTGGGCTGCGCAGCCCGTTCAGGATCTGCGTTGTGTAGGCTTTCGAGATTCCCAGCTTGTCCGCCACTTCCGTGCGGCGAATCTTGTTGTTGTGCATGATCATCAAAAGTTCACCCGTCCATTTTTCCGGCATTCTTTCACCTTCTTTCTCTAAATGTTGCAAAATTTAGCAAGTGTGCTATACTGAGATAAAAATAAGGAGGTTCCTCATGCGTAAAATTCTTTCTATTTGGTTTTTCGCCCTATCATTTATTCTTTTATTTGCAACAAATTTTAATTTCACCGTTTTTATGATTTGCTATTTTCTCATTACCGCTGTAGCTCATTTTTGCCTTTCCTGCAACCCGGAAGATATCATGGGCACTCCTCCCATGGTTCGATATTCTTGGTTTGGCCTATATACCCTTGCTTCCATCGTCTCTTTTATAGGCTTCTCCATTCTTCTTATTTTTCATATGGGTCTTATCGGCATTCTGTATGTTGCTGTTTGGTGCGCTGTTTCTTTTTTCTGCCGTTCGCTGCTTATCAGCATTAGCTACATTGTTTCGTTCATCACTTGCATTTTGGCAGGAGAATAATTTTATGATCCCCCCGGCCCCGCCGGGGGATTTATTTTTATACGCCCCCTCTGTTTTGTTAATTTTTTAAGCAAAGTGTTGCAAAAGTTAGCATTTGATGTTATATTAGTGTTACGAGATAAGCAACATCAACGGCAAATTTTATGTTTGTCGGCTTTCTTGTTGCGTTTGTTTACTTTACGCTGCCATTATAACGCTAATAAACGCAACAGTCAACAATTTAAGTTGCGTTTATTAGCTTTTTGGTACATTGCACAAAATTCAGTGGTGGTTTTTATGTTTTACGACAAATATGTTAGCTACTGCAACAAAGTAGGTATTGCCCCCACAACAGCCGCCGAAGAAATGGGTTTTAGCCGCTCTGATGCCACCAGATGGGGCAAAGGAAGTACCCCACGGCGAGCGACTCTCGAACGGATTGCCTCTTATTTTTCCGCCAAGCTCAACCTTCAGCTGTCTTACAAAGAATTTGAAAGCTCCACAGAAATTCAGCCGGATCACGCAAGCCATGTTGTAGACAATCTCGCTAACAGCGTAAATATCGCTATGTATGATGGCAGCTCTTGCGGCGAAGTACCAGACGACATAAAAAATTTAGCCGCAGCTTTTGTCATAGCAAAAAAACAGCAGGATTATAAAAACCCTGCTGTTAAAAAAATTGTGGATATTTGCAATGCTCACCCGGATGCTGTAGAAGACATTCTTTTGTTTGCGGAAGCTCTGAAGCGTAGGAGTGAGAAAAAATGACCGGCTATGCTATTGTTGCGGTATTTACTATTTTATATTTTTCTTTATCTGCATATTTTATATCAAAGGAAAACGAAGTCCCGTCTTTTGTAAGGTGCTTTTTTATACTTGTTGGATCAACCATACTTTCATTTGTCATAACCTGCGTAATGTCTCTTTTGCTGCCAGCAGAAAGATTTGAAAGCGATCAGCCTTACACGGAGCAAAGTGTTTCAACCAGCACCGATCAGATGGACACAAGCCAAAACCAGATGCTGGATTCCGATTGCGACTACATAATTACGGTTAATTTTAACGCGGAATACAACAACCATGTTGGTAATGATTGGCTCTGCAGCGCAAAAGTTGGAAAAAGCAACATTGCACCGGGTGGAGCGCAAATAACAGTTTACGAGGGGCAAGAGGTAGATCTTTCGGCAAGATGCGTTGAGCACGATGATGGCGCTCCTGATATTGGAGAAAGCAGTTGCTACATTGTCATAGAAAAAGGTGATATTGGTCAGTCTTTTTCTGTAACAGATGAGGTCATTGTAACGGAAAACGGTGGAAGGTACAAAGGAAATACGGCCAAATTTACCGTTACATATTATTTCGACCCCGTATAAAAAGTTGGTTCCCTCTCCACAAGTCGAGGGAACCTATATGTAATTATTTATTGTCTCCGTATTTTGCATTTACCCAGTCCATAAGTTCTTTCGTTTGTTCCTCATTCATATTTTCAACGATCTCGATCAATTTAGCTAGGTTGTCATCCATAATTTCCTCACTTTCTTCATTTTTGTTCCTGCCTTGTGTAACTAAACTTACTATAGCGCATTTTTACCGTTAGCACCATATCAAATTTGATACAATTTCAAGGCACATTTGGAGCAAATTGATATCATACAGCTCCAAAGTGCCTATTTTTTTTGGGAGGAATCAACATGACACACATCATTAAACAAATATCCAATCTGCTTCTATCTGCCAGAAGCAAGTCCGGTGTCAGCCAAGAAGATCTTGCCGAAGCCCTGGGCATGAGCCGCATTACCGTTCACAGAATGGAAACAGGCTCCAAAGTTCCCAACATGGCCGAATTCATAATGTGGTATCGCGCGCTTGGCCTGAATTGGTACAGAGATATTCTTCGCCTGGCTCACCCGGAAATATACGATGACTTCAACGGCAGCGCCGCCGATATTGAGCAAAAGCGCAACGACCTATTTCGCTACTTGGCAGAATGCCCGCCTGGCGAGGTTGAAAAGCTCGCCTTTCTGATCTTTGGCGAGCACGGCTCCGATTGGCTCAGCATGTTGGATGAATATACCGCAAACGCCCACTGTTCCATGCGTAGTCGCGCCGCCGTGTGTCGGCTTGTCATAGAGAATTACGAGCTGGAAGAAGTCACCGGTGAGCTGGTAGATCCGGCTATAGCCAAGCCCAACATTGCCAACCTGCGGGCGGCCCACGAAGCAGGCCAGCATGCTGCCCAACTGCGCCGCAACGAGTACTCGAGGTAATTATATGTCATGTGCAAAATGCAAAAAGAAAACAGCTTCCACTTGGTCATTTTGCCCTTATTGCGGTGCAGAACTGCCGTCCGGCGAGAAGCAGCGCCGTGGGCGTATTCGCGGCAAGGGCGAAGGCAGCGCTTACAAAGAGGCAAATGGCAAATGGGTAGCACAGCGCTCTTTCGGCGTGGCTTTAAACCACAAAACCGGTAAAGCACATATGATCTATGTGCGCAAGCATGGCTTTGACAGTAAAAAAGCTGCATTGGAGGCATTGGCCCTTCTGCAGCCTCCTCATCAGGATAAGCCGAGCAATCCCACTATGCAGCAAATTTTTGATGGCTGGAAAACGGATTACACCCGCCGGGGCCGCAAGGAAAAGACCCTAAACGGATATATCAGCGCCTACGCTTACTTTTCAGATCTGCACGATGTTCCTTTCACGGATATCGGCATTGATGATCTGCAGGAAGCGCTGGATGATTGCCCCCACGGAAAGCGCACCCGCCAGCTCATGAAAAATATCGCAAGCCTGTTATATAAGTACGCGATCCCCCGCCGGGTTACAAAAGATGATACCAATCTGGCCGAATATCTTTTCTGCGCAGGAGACAGCGGCAAGGCAAAGGTACGCTTTTCCACCGAAGAACTGCAAGCCCTGCAAAAGGCAATCGGCCAAACACCTTATGCCGAGTACATTTACAGCAACTGCTATTTGGGTTATCGCCCCAGCGAGTTTTGCAATTTGGATTGTTCCAACTATCATATTGACGGCAACTATTTTATCGCCGGTGCCAAAACCGCAGCCGGCAAAAACCGCGCCATGACTATCAGCCCCAAAATCATGCCCTATGTTACCGCCGCTATAGACGGCCGCACTGAAGGGCCCGTTTGGCGCAACGAGCATGGCGATAAAATGAGCTATGATCAATGGCGAGATGCATTTAATTGCACCTTGGAATCTTTGGGCATTCCCACCAGCGCACACCCCGCACCCGATGGCCGCTATCTCACCCCGCACTGCTGCCGGCATACCGCCCGCAGCTTGATGGATCACGCCGCAGGCACCGAGCGTGCCAAAATGGCTTTGATCGGCCACGCTTCCGATGAAATGTCGAAACTATATACTCATCAAGAGCTGCGCGATTTGAGGGAAGTTACAGATTCTATGTGATTCTTTTTGATTTTTCTTGAAAAAAATCATTATTTCCTACTCTTTTATCTACTCTGCTCTGCAAGTACAAAGAAAGCCGCCAAACCGTTTTGCAACGATTTGGCGGCTTTTATTTGGAGCCAGTTGACGGACTCGAACCCCCGACCTGCTGATTACAAATCAAGTTGAAAAATACTTATTTGCTTTTTATCGTAAATTTTTGCCGTGCTTTTAATGTCATTTACAGTGTTTTTAGTTTCTTATTACACTGTAATCTACACTGCCATTGCTGTAGGACAAAGGAACGGCATTTTTTCGCCAAAGCAAAATATAACAGCTAATTTTTGTGCAACTCGCCTATTGTAAATCGGCCAAAATTGGCCTATACTATAATCAAACAAGCGAATCCCGCCTGAAAGGAGAACATTATGAAAATCACATCCACTGAATTGGAGCGTATGGGCGCAAGCGAACGAGCGATCAACTTTTACGCGGACACAGATCCGCTTGAAATCACCGAGAAGCACGGCCTGTACACTATTGAAGGCTGCATCGAACCGGCCGAGCCATTTGAATCCGCAGCTGCTTTAATCGCATGGCTTGATGGCTGTGCCGCGGACATTGAGGCAGCCAGAAACAAGTGGAGGGAGAACACCATGAACAACGAATCTATCAACCTGTCCGCAATGACCGCCGAAGAGCTGGCAGACCGCTACAGCTGCAAGCTGCAGCTCAAATTTAAGGACGGAAAGACCGTGCCGACCGGCGCATTTTATGTTGACAACCACCGCCTTATGCGCCAAGAAGGCGCTTATGACAAGATTGCCCGTCATAAAGACGAAATCAAAGCTCTGCTGCTTAAGCGACACGATGACGAGATGCGCGCCCGAGAAGAGCGGAAGGCCAAGATTGCTGCCATCCCCGGTTTGAAAGAGATTGAGGATGCCATTGAGGACTTGACCCAATGGCACGAAGAATTCAACCGCAGTTTTGACGAGCGTTACGGTGCCGGGTGCGGCGGCCTTGGCGTTCGCGCGAAGCCTCAGCACGATCTCGATGCCATGCGCGCCAAGTATGCCCGCGCAGCAGCGTATCTCAAGATGCAGGACTGGGCTCTGAAAGAGTTTCTTCCGCAGCACATCGCCGGTAAGAAGGCTCTTGAAAAAATCATCAATGACGATCACTGGGAGCAGGCCGTGGCTGATGCCGAAAAGGAGCTTGATGACTACATCACCGCTCACATCTGGGATTAACAGGAGGATAACCCATGAAATACGACATTACTTACTCCTGTGGCCACGAGGGCACCGTTGATCTTTGGGGTAAAGGCTCTGAGCGTGAGCGCAAGATCAACTTTTTTGAGCGCTGCGGCCTGTGCCCCGAGTGCTACAAAGCACAGATGCAGAAAAAGGCTTCCGAGCAACCGCTCGTTTATAACCTTTCTGTTCTCCCTGCCATCGCGACCGATGGCCAGCTTGTGGTTTACGGCTATTTTTCGGGCAATACCATGCCCGTCAAAGAAGATATCAAAGCCATCGGCGGCTACAGATGGGAAGATTGCCACAGTGCCGAATACGATCTATTGCCCAAAGCTCCACCCAAGTGCTGGGGAAAGCTTTTCACAGAATCCGCCCTCGCGGAAGAAATCCAAAAGGCCAAAAGCATAGGCGCACAGATCAAAGGTGCCAAGGCCGATGGCTGCGAGATCACCAGCCTCGGTCAGCTGGTCGGCTACGGCATTGCGGCCAAACTCAAGGCCGAGTATGAGGAAAAGCAAAGCATGATCAGCGCTTTGCGCAAGCCCGAGCGCCCCGCTATTTTGGCCGGCAAAGAATGGAATGGAAAAATTTACCGCGATGCCATCTATCTGGATGGAGAAAAAGCAGTTATTTCCGCTGACGATAAAAAGGTTTTGGAGGATTATCTTAAATCCATGGAGCAATACCGCATCGAGAAGAAAAAGATTTTGGAGCGACATGACCATGAGTAAGCTTTTAACCATCCGCACCAGCAAGGGCATGACCCAAGCCAAACTTGCAGAGCTGTCGGGCATCAATGCCCGGCAGCTCCGCAAAATCGAAACTGGAGAGATCAAGACCAAGAACATTACCATTGGCACGATCACTGCTCTGGCCCACGCCCTCGGCGTGGAGATTGAAGATTTGATAGGAGAATAAGATTTCCACAAAAATCTGCACCATTTTTTGTTTGGCTTACCGATGGATTTTATGCAGCAAATGCGATACAATATCGGTGTCAGGTAGAGCAATCTACCCGTTGATAGAAATAATTATGTGCATCTTTTAGCAAAAAAATACAGGTACTTGGATAATTCCAAGCACCTGTATTTTTTATTTATCCTAATTTATTTTTGATCGATCTGACACACCGAGTAATCTACACTGCCATCACATGTTCTGCAGCGTTTCCAGGCAACGGCGAATATTTTCCCGGTCCTCACCGTCGGCTTCGTCCATCATGCGCCTCACCTGCTCGATCATCCGCTGTCGGCCATCATCCCGGCTGTAATGCCCGCGCACATAATGCTGGCCTGTGCGGGCATACGAGTTTTCGCGCCCATAATTGCCGCGCGTGTTTGCGCTCCATTCGCCGTCACGCGAATAGTCATTGCTTCGGCCGTAGCCGTCTCGGCTGTAGCCGTCTTCTCGGCCTCGGCCGTCTTCCTCCATCATAAGGATCTTGCACAGGTTTTTGATGGATTTCGTTATTTTGCAGATCGGCTCCAAATCGCCTGTGCTAAGTTCTCCCTTTGCCAGGTACTCTTCCAGCTCCCGGCAAAGCATTTCTTTCAGTTCATACAGTGCTTCTTTGCTCATAGCTTTTCTCCTTTCAGGCCACGCGCTCAACGATCATGTTCGCGTTTTCCACCGATATTGCCTGCCCACTGGTATTTTCTGCTGCCACCGTCAGGCAGCACCCGCGCGGCACCTCGATATAGGTCGCCACAAAAAAGTTAAAATACTCATTCACCGCGGCCGGGGTCACAATAGCGGTCGTGTTCTGCAGCGGCTCGCCGTTGATTGCCAGCGCCAAAGAGATAGCCCCGGCCGTGCCGCCGGTGGGCACCGCCATGTTTCCGCCAATGCTCACCTTATATCTCGCAAAGCACTGATTGGTCATTCCGCGCAGCGTCACGATTCCCGCGCCATCCCGGTGCACAATACAGTTGCTCCCGCGCACGGGCGTTTCGGTCAGCAAAACATTTTGCCCTGCAGCTACCGTCTGAGCAGCCACACTTGTATATTCAGCCATAATATCATTCCTTTCTATCATTATAAAAATAAAAGCGGCGAAGCTATTGCCCCGCCGCTATTTTTTGCAAAATCAGCACGGAGCTGAACAGCCTACTATATATAAGTAGACAGTTGCTTACATTTTGTTAGCAGCCACACCCGCCGCAGCCGGTGCCGCAGTTACCGTACTGGTAAGGCGCAGGCACCTGGAAGGAGGGCACAGGGCGGGGGTTGTAGTATGCAAGCTGCCCGCTCATGTACGCTTTCAGGGTTTCATTCTGCGCCGCCTGGCTTGCCGCCAGCTGTGCCGCAAAAAGCTGCTGGTTCTGCTCGGCAATCTTGGCATCCTTGGCCTCGATGCGCTGGGCAGTCAGAGCGTCAAGCACCGCACGGGCGTTGGCGTTCTGGTTTTCGATGATGTCTCGTGTGCCGTTCTGGATAGTCTGGCGCGTGTCGCAAGCCTGCGTAGCAAGGTTGTAATTCACGCCCTGAATCGCTTCGCGGGTTTCGCAGCAGCAATTCGCCTGCTGCATCTGCATTGCATGCAGCTGCTGCATAAATGCGGCTTGCTGATTGGCTCTGCTAATTTCAGCAGTCATAAAGCCCTGCTGCATGCTGCTCTGCACACCATTGATCAGCTGTGCCTGGCCGTAGAAGCCGTCGCACAAGCCGTTATTCACGCCATCGATCTTCCTCTCGATGTTCGAAAAGTCGCTGGTCAGAATGTAGCCGTCCACCGCGCTGCCGCTGGCGCCGCGGTTGCCGCCCCACATGCCATTGCCGCCCCAGCCCAAAAAGGCGAACAGGAACAGAATGATAATAAACCAGCTGCCCTCACCGCCCCAGCCAAAGCCGCCATTGCCCGCCGTATTGGCAGGCTGCACAGGCATGGTCATTACGGTTCCGTCATTTGTCATATAAAAATATCTCCTTTCAAATCAGATTGTGTTTATAAAAATCGCGGCCGCGATCATTATCTCAATAACTGTTGGAATTGCTGCGCCATCGCCTGCAGCTGATTCAGCTGCTGTTGATTCATGCGGCCAGACTGCAGAAGCTTTTCCACTTCCTTCTTCGGGTCGCCTTGAAAATTTTGTTTAAAATGCTGAAATTGCTGCATCATTTGCCCAAACTGCCCCGTATAATTCGGCGTTTGGTTTCCGCCCATGGCGTTAAACAGAGGGTTCGGCATTGCTTGCTGCCTCCTTTTTCTTCTTTGCCGTCAGCGTTTCAAATTTTGCTGCCAGCGCATCAAATTCTTCGCGGGTCACATAATCTTTTGTTTCCGCTTTTTCCTGCACAGCTTGTTTTTGCTGTGCTTTTCTTTCCGTGTAGTCAAAAATCCTTAGCGGCTGCGGCATGCCGCTGTTGTCCGTAGTTTTTATGTAAAAGGTGCTTGTCTCGCTGTCCATCAGCAAAACGCTGTTTCCGGCAGCTACCATGTAGGCTTTTGCACCTTCTTCGCCCTGCACCCAGATGATCTGTTGGTTTTGCGGCGCAGGCTGCTGCACAGGCTGCTGTGCCTGTTGCTGCGGGTAAGTCGATTGCCGCCACTGCGCAAGCTGATCCGGCATAGGCTGTCCATAGTTTTGCTGCCCATAATACCCGCCGGGCTGCATGTAATTTTGGTACGGTGCTCCAAATGCCATATGGTTTTACTCTCCCTTCGTCCAATAATACAGTGGGTTGCCTTCCGCGCTGTCCCAGGTGTCCAGCCAGTCGCCATCTTTTACGCACACCACATGGCTCGGCAGCGCCAAAATGTAGTTTCCCTTTTCGTGCTCTTTGCAAAAATCTCGCACTGTATAGCAGTCCGGGCATCCGTCCGGCAGCGTGTGCCGCTTCCAGCCGTTTTTTCTCAGGTATGCGCCCCAAACAGCATTTGCACTCGGCATATCGTGCTGGCAGAAGCCTTCCAAAGCCAGGTCCATGTAGGTTTTTTCCCAGCCTTGCCCCATGGCGGTTGCAATGGCCCTAACCGTGCAGTCGCCTACCATCTTCTGTTCCGGGTTCAGGTTATACCCCACAAAGCCCATTTTCTTCACCCCCTGTTCTTGCTTTAAGCGTAACAAAAAAACCGGCAGAAAAACTTTCGTTTTTCCGTCGGCTTTTTGCTGTTTTACTGCCAGTTTACTATCGTATTACTGTCAGTTTATTGTCACTTTGTTCTTCCATAGATTTCTTTTGCCGTTCTTTTTCTTTCCGGCAAAAGCTTGTCCTGTTTCTGTGCGCAGTCATACTTGATTTTTAACCGTTTCGTGATCCGGTCAATGGCCGATAAGCTCATTCCCAGCTTCATGCTCTGTTCTACCCTTGTCCACCCGGCAGCTCGTGTTCGCATAACGGCTTCTTCCTCTTTCGTCAAACATCCTGTTTCCACAAACCGTTCCAACACAAATTTCGTCCAAACAACTTGATGGCTCATTTTTTCACCCCCTGTTCTTGCCGGGTATCTGTATTCAATTGCATTTACTGGTAAGGGCTGGTACTGCCTTCCTTTCCGGGTGTCCAGATCATATCCCAGATCTCATTGGCAACACTCCGCTTCATGCCGCTTTTTTCTACATAGGCCTTAAATTCGCTCTGGCTCAGGCTGCCGTTTCCGTTTGTATCACCGTATACCTGGGCACGGTAATAAGAGATTCTGGTTTCTGCCTTGGCTTTTTCCAGCTTGCTGTTTCCGCCCTTAGCCTGCAGCAGCGCAGCCTGTTCCTCTGTGCTGTAGCCGCTGCTTTCCAGTGCTCGCAGAAAATCTTCCATTTTCACAGTGCCGTCCGCGCCTCCCTTGGCCTTTTGGTTTACAGCCGCATACTTAGCCTTCAGCGCCAGCCATTTATCGGCATTTTTACCGGCACAATTCCACAAATACCGCTCTCCACCTTTGAGATCCTCTGCCTTCATGTATCCGGCTTCCAGCTTGGCCGCCGTGCTGGCCGTGCCGTTCATGCTGCTTTCCAAGTCTGCGCGGGCATCCTCGCTCATATTCTTGTACAAGCGCTGCCCGGCAAGGCCGTCCACGGCATCGGAATACAGCCTATCCGCCCGCTCCTTCGTGGCCTTTTCCTGCGCGGTCTTCTCGGCACTGTCCACCCACGCCTGCATAGCCTTGCTCGTAAACAGCTTTCTATCGCCTACGCGGATATCTCCCAGCTTTTCCGCCAGTTCGGCCCGTTCCTCATCTGTTGCCTGCACATAAAGGTCCTTCCAGTCCTTGGCGATCTGTTCGCGCATATCGCTGGCTGCCTTATCTCGTTCCGATTTTTCCATATCGCCAAAGGCTTTCCCGTATTTGGATACGCAGTACTTCTCCAGCATTTCGTTTGCGCCAGCCAGATCATACCGGCCATCCATATAGCCGCTGATCATGCTGCGCACATTCTTGGCGGTGTACTGATACTCCCCAAACCATCCGTTGCCTTCTGCGATCCCCTGCACGCCGTTAAATATCCCAAGCACATTCTTGCGCAGGTTCACAAGCGGCACGCCAAGGCTCTGCCCGGCCTGTTCGGCAAATGCCAGCACGGATTTTTTCATTTTTTCGTTAAGGTCGTCTGCTTTTTCCGGGTCATCGTTTTCCAGCGCTGCGCTGATCGCAACCACCATATTGCGGCCCTTGGTCACAAGCCCGTTGATCATCTCCAGCTCCGGCACTGCGAAATCATAGTGGGTATAGTTCTTATCCACGAAAAACCGGCCCACATCCACAATATCCGCAATGCCGATAAAGTTGCTCATAAAGCTGTCCAGGCTGTCATCCGCAATTTTTTTCCACAAGCTCTTCGAGGTGATTTTTCCCAGCTCATCGCGATACTCATCCTCTCTGTGCCACAGTGCTCTTCCTGCCGCCGTCATCAGGCCGATCATCAGGCTCTGCACCGCCATGGCGCTCATGGTGTTGGCAAACTTTTCCTTCGCGCGGTCAAACTCCGCCTTTGCATCGGCATCATTCGGCGCATCTTTCAGCCGGGCCTTCTGCGCTCTAAGGTCTGCCACGGCATCCCACATAAGCCCAAGGTTCTGAATACGCTGGTTACTGAACATGGTTACGCCGCGCAAGATTTCATTCTGGCTGCGGCTCAGTGCGCTCAGCTGCATGGTGCCGTTGTTTGGCTGGGTCAGCTCGATGCAGTCTGCATACACATCTGCCACTTTGTCCCAGTACTCGGTGCTGCCTTTTTCCAGGTTCCCAATGTTCTGATCCACATAAGCCTTGGCCGCCGTGCTCAGCACCTTAACGGTCAGATCGTCCGCTGCTGTGATCCAGCCCGCACCCGGCATGCTGTTCACAAGCCGTGCCACTGCCCCGCTCGTATCGCCGGTATCGTAAACGCTGTTGCCGTCTCCATTTCTCATGCTATAGGTAGCCACGCGCTTGTTGATCTCTTCCAGCGTTTTCGCGCCCTCCTTGTTATAATTCGCAAGGCCGTCTGCCAGCGGCTTCCATCCGATCGCCGCAGCTGCCGTGGGAAAGCTCGCCGCCTGCTTCATGGCCGTGCTGGCATTGCCGTAAAGCACGGCCGTGGCATAGTTGCCGCGGGCCTTCGCAAAAAAGCGGGAAAGCGCATCCTTCCTCTTGCTGCGGCCGCCGTTCATGTCCTCCAGCGCATTTTCCCAGTAGATACCGGCCTTGCCGTTCCACGCGCGGTTCATAGCGCTTTTAATGTTCTCGCTGCTGCCGGATGCCGTAAATTCCGAATTATAGTTGTAGATTTTCTCAAAGTCTCGCATGGGCAGCGCCAAGCCGCAAAAACGGCTCATGGTGTCAATGCTCTTCAGGGTCGTCCGGTTGATCTCGTTCAGGGCAATAGGCTTTGTGGCATCATACACGCGGTCCTTCAGGTTGCTGTTGTTTTCCACCGTATAGTTTTCCTGGCTGCGCTGCGCCACATTCTTGTGCAGGTTTTTGTCGTCGCTGGCGGCCGGGTAGTAATTCGCTACATTCGCAGCCTCATAGCCCCACAGCTGCACGGTCGTTTTGTTGTATTCCTTGCCGGAAAAATCCCAGAAATACCTTTGCGCGGCCTTTACCCACTGGTTCTCGTAGTCGCTCATGCCGTCTACCACCTTGGCCACGATCTCATAGGCAGCCGCCGGGTCGCTTATATCAAATCGCACATAGTGGCTCAGTCGCTGCGCCTCCTCGGTTTTTCCCTTGCACAGCGCTTCTGCATCCGGGACCATAAGTCCACCGTACAGCACGCGGTCGCGGTTGTGCGGATTCATTAAGTGCATGGCAAGCTCCGCGCGCATGGCCGGTGTAATGTACACGATTTCTCCCGTGTCTGCATCCCGGAACCCCACATCCAGCCGCTGTGCATTCCGCCCGCTGAACCCATCATAATCCGCCTTGGTATATCCAAGTCCCGTCTTACTCCTCCGGGCGTTTTTGTCAAAGCCAAGGGCAAACTGGCTATTGGTCACATCTGCAAAAATCGCACTTGCCTGGCCTTTCAGCAGCATCATTTTCCGCTGGCCCTTGTTCAGTGCATCCACAACCTCCACAAAAGCGCTGTCCTTGCTGTAGTTGGTCATCATGCGGGCAACTCGCATGGGGTTTAATATCGTCAAAGCGTACCCCACATTTTTGTCGTCCAGCGCCCGCAGCAGCTTGGCGCCCACGCTTTTACTGTTCGTGCTTACTTTGCGTGCGCCATCGATCTCCTTATAGATCTGCTTGGCCGTTTTCTCCACGCTTTCCCGGTGCTCCGCGCCTATGGTATCGCTCAGCAGCTTATCTGCTGTTTCCAGCTCATGTTCCACTCTTTCAAGCGTTTCCCGCAGCTTTCGTGCCGTCTCCAAGTCCAAATCGCTGATACTCGGGTTCTCCTTATGGATCTTGTTCATGGTTTCGGCCAGATCATTCAGGTTCCGCACAAACTCCACCGGCACATCCTTGCCGTCCGCGTCCACTGTCATAAATCCCGCATAGCGGTGATCTGTCGTAGCCAGATGGGACAAGCTGTTCGACAGCGCCACCAGCTTCCGTCCCACATACGGCAGCTTATCCTCTCCGGCAAAGCGCCCCGTCACAATGGCAAGGGCATCGTCTGCTATGCTCTGCACCACACGCTGCACATCGGCATCCGCCACAATATGCTGCTGTCTGGTGGGGCTCGCCAGTTTTCGGCCCATGCGCTCTGCCATACGCTCAATTTTCTTTTTCTCTTTGCCAAGCTCCTGACGGTATTCGTAATTGTCGGCGTTCAGGCGTTCCACGCCCTTTTTCACTTGCCGGCGAACTTCTTTCTGCACCTCCTTGCGCACGCGCTCCTTTTCCGTTCTCACCTTGCCGTCCACAAAGCCATCAATGATCCTCTCGCCGATCTCTTCCGCAGTCTCCTGTTCCACGCCTGCATAGCGCTGCACCTCCTGCGGCCGTGCCTCGTTCACGAAATTTGCGATCACATCCATCCTATCGCCATCGTTTGTATCTGCCTCAAACTTGCCGGGGTTCGTTTCGCTCAGCTCTCCCCAAAGCGCATCGATGGGCACACCATCCTCGGTGCTCACGCGGATCTTGTTCCCGGTGTCGCGGCGAAACTCCCGCAGGCTGCCCCACCTGTGCAAGATACTCTGCATCTCGCTGTCCGTGATCCTGATCACCTGCCCGGTCAGGCTCTGGTAAGCATCGCCATAGGCGTCCATCAGCTCTGTATTGGCGCGTCTCTCCGGCCTTGCCGTCTGCACCAGATCTCGGCCAATCTTGCGTGCCCGGCCAATGGCTTCTTCCATGGTAATGTTTTTGCCTTCCATGTCGGCATACAGCCCGATCAGCTGTTCCTTCAGCCCGGCGCGGTCTGCACTGCTGTGATATTCACGCTTCAGCGCCCACGCAATGCCGTTCGCGCTCCGGTCCAGCACCTTCTGCCCGGCCGTGCGCTGGCTTTCCTCCGTGTCGCGCAGAATTCGCCAGCTTTCATTTTTAATGGTCTCCATCACGCGCATAGTTTCCTCGGCAATGTCCTCTTCCACAAACAATGCCCGCAGCATGCTGTCCCCGTTTTCTCGGGCCTTGGCCGCACGAGCAAATCGCCCTCGGCTAATCTCTTCGCGGCTTACCGTTTCCTCTTTTTCCTCCACGGCAAAGCGGATATCTTTATCTTCGGTGGGTGTTTCGTTATCGATCAGTTTTATCTGTTCCGGATAGAACGCAATGTACTCTTCATCGCCGTTGTTCACGCCATCATAGCCCATGCGGATCAAATCTTCGCGGGCTTTAACGCCCGCATTGTTTTCGCCCTTGTGAGCATTCAACGCTTTATAGGCTACGCCTTCCGGGGCCGGGTTTTTAATGTTCAAATAAAATGCTCTTACATTTTCTCCATAGCCTTGCGCATCATTGTCCCATGGGCTGAAAAATGAGCCTTGAATATCCATGTTTGCGCGGCCTTTGTTCATATCAAATGTGTTGAACTTTTCACTGGATCCGTGATAAACAACGCGCAGGTTTCCGTCTTCATCTACGATTTTGCTGTCTTTAAAGTAGCTTCTCTGTTGCGCTGTCAGTGTGTTACCGTTACTATCGGTATCGGAAAGAGAAAAACGGGTTGTGGAATCCTTGACAGGCACATTTTCCTGTGATACACTGTGCTCAGAATCCACCACAGGTGCGGCGTTTGCCGGTTTGCCCCCGCTTTCTGCGGGTGAGCGTTTATCCCTGGGTGGATTTTTTGTTTCCATTTTCCCGATATTATAAACAGTTTTAATCTTCCCGTTCTTACCAACAGATACAGTAAGTTTATAATATTTCCCATCCGTATCCAGATAATAGGCCGTGCGATAATTGAAGCCGTCCGGTGCGAAAAAATGCACTTTCTCATCCTGCACATTAGCTTTTCCCCTGCTGGATGCGCTGGCAATCTCATCAATATAGCTTGCCGCACGAATCTTGGCCGCATATTCCGAATCATTCATGCCTCGATAAACTCCGCTTCTGTCTTTGAATCGGTTCCTATATCCCATTTTCCATGCTGTATCTTCCGTAATCGTAAGGATATCGCCATCATCCGCCCTTATCTTAATGTCCTGCCCTTTGCGGATATTCTGATTGATGTGTTCCTTGATTGTGTCTTCCCATACCGAAACATCCTTCCCGTTCAGAATATCATCTTCCGCCTGCACATATCGGCCTTTTTCTCCGTCTACGATCTTATACTCCGTGCCGCCTTCCTGGGCGGCATTTTTCTTTGCCTCCGCAATGCCCTTGCGGTAAAGGCGCTCAATGTGCCGCAGTTCTGCCTCCATCGTAGCGCCGCGCACCCGGCTGATCATCTCCCGCACCCAGTCCAGCACGGTTTCTGCCAGGCTCATGTTCTCGCGGCAGATCTTGTTCACGGCATCCTCATTATAAAAAAGATACTTCTCGCACAGCTTAGCGATCATCTCTTTTTCCGGGTCTGCGGTAATACCAGCCGCTTCATAGTCCTCTTTGATCTTCTGCTGCCATGCTTCGGCCCAGGTCATACCCGCCGGGGGTTCATTCAGGCTTGTTGCTGCTTTCGCTGCCTGCTCCAAAATCTTGCTGTCCGCAATATAGCGTCGCATTTTTTCATAGGTCTTGGTGCCTTCCTGGCTGTGTGTCAGTTCATGCACCACGGTCTGCTGCGCAGCTTCTCTGGTATTCAGGTTTTTGTTCAAATACAGCTTTCCGTTTTCGTAAGCGCCGCGCACTCGGTCATTGTCGCTTTCAAAATATTCTACCTGCCGCCCGGTTCCTTCGGCGATCTCCCGGCTCATCTGCTGCATTTCTGCGCTCATGCTTTCTGTCGGCACAGCTCTCATCACAGGCGGGGTAGGCGCAGCCTGCTGCATTGCCGCAGCGTTTTCTGCATTTGATTGCACATTGGCAATATTTTCGTCCTGCACCCGGGCGGTGTTCTGCACGCTCTGCGTTTCGGCCGTTCTTTCCACCAGTTTTTTAGGGTCTACCCATTCCAAATATTCCCGCGCCGCTTTCAGCGTGGTTGGAATTTCGCTCTCCTCCACCCCAAGCATTTGTGCAAGCGCCTTTCGATTCTCCTGCTTTCGCTGTTTCATTTCCTCGGTGCTGCCCTGCTTCAAGAACATTTGTGCGATTCTCGGCTTTATTTCACCGCCCTGTTCCAGGTTTTTTTTCAGCGCAATAATATCGTTTCGCATGGCCGTTGCGGCCGCTGTCTGCTCCGCCGGGGCAGTAACTGTCGCATTTTTGTAGTCAGTTGCAGGCTGAACCGGTGGCAGATTGTCACCGGTTGCTTTCATATTGTCAGCTGCCGCTGCAGGTTCGTTCTGTGCCGCCTGTGCATTTTCCGTAACATTCTGCGCATTTTCCGGGGCCATTTGTGCGTTCCGCGCATCCTGTGTATTCTGTGCCCTCTCATACGCTGCCCGCCGCCCGGCATTCACGCCCATACCGGCCACAGCTGTAGCCGCGCCGCCCACAGCGCCGCCGGCCATGCTCTGCAGGCTCTGCATCATAAGCTGTTCTGCGCTCATAGGCTCCGCCGTGTTCGTGGCAAGGTCGATGGCGTAATCCGCCCAGGTTTCTGCAAAGCTCTGCAGGCCGTTATCCGTAGCCCCCATCAGCACCGCATACAGTGCCGGGTTGCTCTTGGCGATCCCGCTCAGCTTTGATTGATTCTTCAGGTATTGGACAATGTTCGCGGCCATTGTTTTGCGCGTGCCCGAAGCGCCCATGGTGTCCAGCATCTGTTCCACGCCCACGCTGTTGATCGCATAGCCTGCAAGGCCCTTGGCCACACCTTTGGCAAGCCCTGTCATGGCGGCCTCACCGTTCTGCGTGCTCTGTCCAAAGCTGTCCGCAGCGCCCTGTGCGCTCAATCCCGGCAGCACAAGTGCCGGGTTGATCATGGCAAGCGCGATATTCTCCGCAGCGCTTGTCACGGCGCCCTTGATAAATTTCTGCGATTCTTCCAGGCCAAAGTCCGATCTTGCCAGATCCTTCTGGCCGCTCTCCCATAACTTATAGCCAAATGTATCCTGGCTCACCGGCGCGTTGATCTCGCTGTCCCTTGCGGTCATCACGGTCTGCGCATCGGCAAGCTTTTTCTGCAGCTCTTTGTACTCATCCGTATACCCCGCCGGGTTTCCGTTCTCATCGTGTTTCACGGCCTCGCCGGACATTTCCAGATCCTGCATCCGCAGCAGCGCTGCATTCTGCTGCCCCACTGCGTTCCGGTACTCCTCGTCCGCCAAGCTAGCCTTGGCATTTTTTACGGTCTGCACACCGGCAGCCCCCGCCTGCAGCGCCGCGCTCAGCATGGTTTTACCCGCGCCCAGCATGGTTTTGCCCACACGCTCTTCAAGCCGCTGGCCCACACCCATTTTTTTATACAGCCGCAGATATTCCTCTGCCTCATCCAGCTGTTCGGTCGTATACCCTGCTTCCAGCAAGTCCGCCACGCGGTTTTTGTTCTTGGCCATTTCCAGCCTTGCCATGGTTTCTTTGTTCTTTGGGTCTTCGGCCCATGTGTTCACGCGCCGGTAAATTTCCTCCTTTTCTGCCTCGGTAAGCTTTTCCTTATTCAAAAGCCCGGCATTCGTCTCCCGCATAGCCCGGCTTTCGGCGCGGGCCTTCGCCTGGCTGCGGTTCAAAGCCTTCAGCTCGGCCACCTTTTTGGCCTTTTCGTCCGCCTGTGCCTGTTTGGCCTCCGCCGCCTTTTGATGCAGCTCCTCATGCAACTGCTGCTCGGCAGGCGATTCACTTCGCCCCCACTCGCCGATCTTCTGCCACAGGCTCTTCTTTTTCTCTTTCGTTCCGTCAGCCGCCGCCGTTTCCTCGCTCGGCTTTTTCATACTGCCGCTGCGCACAGGGCCCACCACAGGGCTCTGCTCTCCCCATGGGGTCCACTTCCCCCCTTTCGCCGTGTTCTCATCGTCCTGCACGTCTTGCTCGGTTTGCACACTCTGTTCAGCCTGCTCCTGCTTTTTTTCCGCTTTGGCGTTGGCCTTGGCCGCTGCCTTTTGCCGGGCTGCAATCTCCTTTGCCTGCTGCTCCAGCTGCTTTTCCAGCTGCTTTTGCTGGGCCGCCTTGATCTCTGCGATGCCCTGCGCCAGCGTTTCGGCATACTTCACCCCATCTATTTTCCCGGGGTCGATCTGCGCACTCACGGTGCTTGCCGTCTGGTTCATGGCGTTCTGGCCCCTTGTTCCCGCATTCTGCACTTCGGCCTGTGCCTGGCTGCTGATTAAATTTTCCAGCTTCCGCTTGTATTCGCTTCTTGCCGTGTTAAAATTTTTCGTCATTGGGTTTCTCCTTTTTTACACAAATGCCCCGCCTAAAAACAGGCGGGGCATTTTTTAGCCGAAATACTGCTGTAAAAGGCCCGCGTATCCGCCGCTGTTTGCTGCTATTTTCGCTGCCTGCGCTGCTGTGTATCCCTGGTTCATCAGTTCTTCCAGCAGCTTGTTATAATTGGTCGTTCCCGTGTTTTCCGCGCCGTTTTGTTCCAGACTCAGCATGGCCGTCGGGTTATTGGCGATCAATGCCGCCAAATTGGTATAATAATTGCTCGTGTCTCCGGCCACGCCTTGGCTCAAAATGTTCTGCAGCGCGGCCATGTTGTTCTGGTATGTTACCCCCAGATCGTTCAGCTGGCTGGTTCGCTCTGTTTCCAAAGCATTGCGGGCGTTGCCGTAATTGTTTTCCAGCCCCGCCGCCGTGGTTTCGCTGTAGCCGCCATTCAGGCCCTGCGCTGCCATTTGCTGGCCCATAGTGCGCTGGCTCTGCATTTTATTGATATATGCCTCACGCAGCGCCTTGTCCGTGGCATCGTTCACCTTGGCTACATTCTGATCATACACAGCCTTCTGCGCCTTGGCGGCCTCTTCATAAGCAGCCCGCCGGGCACGCCGCTGTGCTTCTGCAGCGGCATCATAAATGCTTTTCAGTTCTTCATATGGGTTTCTGCCCGCCATTGTCGTGCCCGAAGCCGCCGGTGTGGTTGTCGTGGTTACCGAAGAGCCCAAGCTTCCCGAGTTTCCGGAAGATCCGCTTCCCGAGTTTCCGGAAGATCCGCTCCCCGAAGTCGTTCCGGCCTTTTTTGAGTAATCTTTTTTAAACCCGCTGTTCGCGTAAAACTGTTCAAACGAAGGAATACTGGCCATATTCTTCCCCCTTTATTCGTCCTTGCGCCCCTGCTTTACCACCTGGTCAGCAAATACCGCGCCCGCAGCGCAAAGCACGCCCTGCACGATTGCCGTAAAAACTGCGCTGGCAGCGTCCTGCGGTGTGGCAATGCTCGTGCTGGCAAGCACATAAACTGCCGCCAGAACAACGCCCGCAGCGGCCAGCAGAGCAGGAATCAGCTTGTCCTTTACGGCTGTGCTTGTTTTCAGGCAATACCCCGCAAACACCAGCACCGGCACCAGCACTAACAGTTCCGGCTTAATATAATTTGTGTATTCCATAAGTTTTTTCTCCTTTCTTTACATGCCAAAGCGGGATAAAAAATATCCCCCGATCCCGGCCACCAAAATATAAATGGCCTTTTCCACCACGAATTTCCAGCGGGCAGCTGGCACCTCTTTCAAATCTTTGATATCCTTGCCCATGCCGTCAATTCGCTCGCCCATCGTGCTTATGTTTTGTGCCATAACAGCCGTGCTGGTAGCCAGCTGGTTGATTGCTTTCTGGTTTTTTTCCAGATCGG
>ERZ1034842.319-NODE-319-length-21850-cov-16.220647_pt1 | contig 21850 bp, 19 predicted proteins | sample MGYA00520634_ERZ1034842 | MGnify/ENA primary metagenome ERZ1034842 (study PRJEB33766, sample SAMN09781734) | gut metagenome | biome: gut microbiome | host: Homo sapiens | place: Madagascar | study: EMG produced TPA metagenomics assembly of the PRJNA485056 data... | reverse complement strand
GTCCGAGCTCGACGCGAGCTCACGGATGCTCTCGTGATACACGCCGTCGAACGAATCCATCGGCGACTCGTTGCCGTAATGATGGTAGTACCACCAGTAGCAGGGGTAATTATCGTAGAAACCGTCGGCCTCGCGCACCTCAAGAGGAACAGCCTCGGCAAGCTGACGCAGGACTTCCTTCGAAACGCCCAGCGCCGCACCCATCACCAGAAGCTTATTCCACAGGACCAGATCGCCGGGGACGGCTTCCTTGAGGCGCGTGAAGTCCTCGAGCCAATGCTTAAGCGCCTTGCAGCGAGCCGCCACCTCGGCGCCCTCCGACGTAAAGCGGCGGAACGTAAGGCCCACGCCAATACCCACCAGCACAATCGGCACCGAGATAACCGCGGCGATAATGTTCGCCTGTGCGCCGTCGGTAAAGAAGATGGATCCCACGGGAACAAAGGCGATCAGAATACCAAGAACCAGGCAAAACACCATTGCGACAATGCCGTCCGAGGCAACGTACTCGCTATCGGCCAGCTTGCCCTTAACGGTGTTCCGATAGTCCTCGAGCTTGTCGCCCACGGGCGTAGCGTGCTGCTTGACGTAGTGCTGCAGCTCGTCAAACGTGCGCGAGCGATCACCGTTCTCGTCGGGCTTAGCACCGGCAAAGAAGACCTTGAGCACCATGTGGTCAATGCCCTTGGCCGACTTCCAGCCCGCATCACTCACCGTCACGCGATACGTCTGTTCTTCTTTTTCGCGCCCCAACAGGCCCTTCTTGGCCTTGGTCACGGTCGCCTGTTCCAGCTTGATCACACGGTCGTCAGTGAGCTTCATGAGCGTGGCGATATATGCCTGATCGGGCACCTCGTTCCAGCTCATGAGGGCCGAAAGCACGGCGGGATGGTCGGCCGAAGGCACATCGCGGAAATATTCGTCCTGGAAAAGCGGCTTGGGCTTGCGGCGGCGCAGCTTGAGCACAACGATTGTGCCGGTAAAGGCCACCGCCGCGACAACACTTAGCACGGCAAGTGCATTGGCAATCATGCGAGCGTGAGCGCGGCGGGCGTTAGCCTCGTCGGCCCACGCCTTCTCCTCGCTTAGGATCGTCGGCAGACGTTCCTCGCCCGAGGCGGCAAGCTGCGGCACCCAGTCGCTGGGAAAGGCGATGCGCGCCTCGGCGAATTCGCCCTGATGCACACAGGGAATGGTATAGGTGACCATGGGCTCGTCCTCATCGAGTGACACGTCGCCCGTCAGCGGGCCGTGGCCCCATGCGCAGAAGTTATCGCCCTTGACGGCCGCCGTCCCAGCGGCGGCGTTTGCGAAGTAGACTTCCATCTCGACGTCATCGGAATCCGCCGACCAGCCGTCGCCAACGAACTTCCAGTAGAGCTCGGCGGTATCGGACCAGTTCATGACCGCACCGGTCATGGTGTAGCTCACGTAAAAGATCGCGCTGTCGCCGCTCTCGTGGGGGCTGAACACCTTGATCCTTACGCCGCCGTCGGACTGCTCAACCGCATAGACGCCGCTGTCGCCTTTGTTTGCGCTGTCGACCTTGTTAAACGCGGTGTCGTCTTCCTCGACGCTCAACACATTGACGCCCGCCGCGCCGCCCTGCTGGTTGGTGCCCGCATTGATCTCCCAAAACACGCCGTTGATGTCGTCGTCGAAATCGAACTGGCGTCCCTCGACAACGGTCAGCGATCCATCGGCCTCGACCGTGGCACCGATATAGGTTTGGGTCATGGAGTAGCCGTCAGCGTGGGCGGCGACAGGCAGCAGCAGCAACGCAAACGCGACAAACGCGCAGACGGAAACGAATCGCGCAAACAAGCGGCGCTGCCGGCAGGCATTGGCAACGGGGGCGTTCATAGGCACATCCTTTGTCTGTAAAACCAACATCGCCATTGTCCCACGTTTGCGGGCACACATGACGAATATCTGGGCCAACGGAACGTCAAATGGGACAAAAGTCCCACCCGATTCGGCACTTAGGGACGTTCCTTATCTGCCGGCAATTTGGGACACTCTTTGGCACGGCCTACATCAACGATAGACACCACTTCACAGCTCCGTCACAGGTGTAGCGGCTTTGTGTTGCTGCGACGCGTGCTGATTGAGCCCACGAGCAAGGGGCATAAAGGAGTTGAGCGAAAACGGTTGCCCCTTTCCCGTTCGCTCGAGGATCATGTCCCCCTTTTCCGCGGAAACCCCGGCAGTTGCGAAGAGCTGCCGGGGTTTCTGTCGTGTATAAGGCCGAGTCGGCATGCGGCGATCGAGACGTTGAGCTGCAGGCCCACCGTGCGCAATGCGCAGCGCCGCCAACTTGCGAGCCACGGCAACGCCTTCCCTACCGTGCCCCGCGCTATACTCGTCCGCATGGATATCAAAGCACGCAACACACCAACGCCCGCCGTGGCCACGTCGACGGCGCCGGCCGCTTCCGCCCCCACGCCCGTCGTGGGCCGCTTTGCCCCGTCGCCCTCGGGCCGCATGCACCTGGGCAACGTGTTCAGCTGTCTGTGCGCGTGGCTTTCGGCCCGCAGCCAGGGCGGCAGCATCGTGTTGCGCATCGAGGACTTGGACGATCGCTGCAAGCGCCCGGAACTTGCCGCCCAGCTCATCGACGACCTTGCCTGGCTGGGGCTGGAGTGGGACGAAGGCCCCTACTATCAGCACGATCGCCTGGACTTCTACGAGGACGCCCTGCACCAGCTGCAAGACGCCGGTCTCACCTATCCCTGCTTTTGCACGCGTGCCGAGCTCCACGCCGCGAGCGCGCCGCATGCCAGCGACGGCACGCCCATCTACCGCGGCGCCTGCCGAGGCCTTTCGGCCGAAGAGGTCGCCCGCCGCAGTGCCCTGCGTGCTCCGGCCACGCGCCTGCGCGTGCCCGCCGTCGACGACCTCGCGGGCGACGTAATCGAATTCGTTGACCGCACGTACGGGGCCCAATGCGAGGCGCTCGCCACCGAGTGCGGCGACTTTTTGGTGCGCCGCAGCGACGGCGTTTTTGCCTATCAGCTAGCCGTGGTGGTCGACGACGCTGCCATGGGCGTCACCGAGGTCGTGCGCGGATGCGACCTGCTGGGCTCCACGCCCCGCCAAATCTACCTGCAGCATCTGCTGGGACTTCCCACGCCGCACTACGCGCACATTCCGCTGCTCATGTCGCCGGACGGCCGCCGCCTTTCCAAGCGCGATCGCGACCTGGACCTGGGCGAACTACGCGCCCGCTTTGGCACACCCGAGGCACTGCTGGGCTGGCTCGCCGGGCAAACAGGCATCGCGCCGGACACCACGCCGCGCTCTGCCGAGCAGCTGATCGAGCACTTTAGCTGGGACGTCATCCGCGCACACCGGGAAAACATCACCATAATGGCCGAGTAGCCAAATGCCTTGCCGCTACGCAACATCCCAGGGCTGGAGTTCGTCGCCCAGGCGAACGATGCAGTCGTAGAGCACGGTATGGCGCTCGGCCGGGTTGGCATCCCGATGAAAATGCCCGTAATACCAGCGTTTGTAGTCCAAGCGATCTTCCAGCTCATCGAAAAACGCCGTAAGTCGATCAACGCCGGGGCAATCCCAGCCGGGCGCCGGATAGAGCGTGGGCGAAAGCATGTGCGTAGAGCAGGTGTGGGTGATTACGTAGTCGACCTTCCAACCCACGCTGTCGAGCTTTGCCCGCGCCTCCTCAAAGTTGCGCTCGTCCGGCAGCTCCTGCGGCCACCAGCTGGAATAGGGAATGCGGTATTCCTTATCCACGCTCGTGGCACCGCCCATGGTAAAGATCGTTGAGCCATCGAGCTCAAAAATCTCGCCACGCGTCAAGCGCCGTATGGGAGAGGTATCCGACAGGCGCTGCGTCAGCCCACCGTGCCACAACTCCATGGGTCGCTCTGCCCAGTGATCGAAACGCTCGTGGTTGCCGTCGACAAACAGCACGGTATAGGGGCGCGATTCCAACCAGGCGATATCGGCGCATTCCTCGGCAGAGAAATCCCACGGAAAGCCAAAGTCGCCCGCGACAATCAGATAGTCATCGCTCGTCAGGCTATCCCCAAGATCCCAGTCGCGCAGCTTTTGCATGTCGACGCCGCCGTGAATATCGCCCGTCGCATAGACCGTCATCGGATCACCGCTTCCCCGTAAGTAGCTAGTCCACATTCTGCACGATCACTAAGCCAACCGTTCCAGCCCTTCCATCCCTTAGGGCTTACCCCTCGTTCTTCCATCCAAACGGGTCAAGCACCCAAAAAACCAGATCGAGCACGCCGCCGGTCATCATGGCGCCGGCAAGGGCCATGCAAACGTGCAGAGAGCTGGCACTTCGGAGCACGTCGAACGGCCCCAGAACAGCCAGCAGCGCGACCGCTGCGCCGGCAAGGCACAGCGCGAGGCACGGCCCCACGTCCTTGACGCACTTCTTTGCGAGATGCTTGGCGTTGTCACTCATCAATATCGAACTCCTTAGAGAATCGTTGTTTGGACACATGCCGCCGCGACAGAACGGATCGGCAGGGGAAGTGTCCCATGTCGTGCGGACATCAATGGAGAAACCGCCTGCTCGACCAACCCTTGGCGCCGTTTTGCATCGGCCCACCATCCTCTGCTATCGAGGTCTAATACTTTTCCGCGAAGTGAACGTCTGTTTTTGGACCCCTGAAGCATCCATATTTTTCGTCGGCAAAATCGCAGGATTTCAGCATCGAAACCGCAGGAAACGGCGCCCTCAAAGTGTCGATGCTTCGGGGGTCCGATTTAGCTCGTTCACTTCTCGGAAAAGTATTAGACCTCGCTGCCAGCTACCCAGAAGGACACCTCTCCCTTCCCCACCGCCACCCAAAAACTCATCCAACATTAATCTTGGCTCAAGAATCGCTTAATCTATAACCTGCACTATAGAGTTCGACCAAGGGCGGGGCGGCACCGCGCAACGCAGGCCGCCGAACGCAACGCTCGCTCCCGGGCAATCGCCCGGCGTCGCGCCCATCGAACGAAAGGAAAGGTCATGGACGACCTCGAAAAAGTTGAAACCATCCGCGCCAAGTGCAACGTGAGCTACACCGATGCCAAGGCCGCGCTCGACGCCGCCGACGGCAACGTTTTGGACGCCATCATTTGGCTCGAGTCGCAGGGTAAAACGCAGACCACGTCGGCCCACGCCGCCACCGAGCCCGCGCCGGTCGACGAGCCTTCGGCCGAGATGGTCGCCGCGCAGGCCGCCTACGAAAAGTCGAGCGAAAAGACCGACTTCTCCAAGAAGATGGACAGCGTGTGGGAGTACCTCAAAAAGCTTTTCCGCCTGAGCCTGGACACCAAGTTTATCGCCACGCGTCGCGATGCGATCATCCTCAACATTCCCATCCTGATTCCCATCGTCGCGCTGTTTGCCTGGGGCGCCACGATTTGGCTGATGCTGCTTGGCCTGTTCTTTGGCATGCGCTACCGCATCGATAGCGACGGCGACGTGCCCGGCAGCATCAACAACCTGATGGACAGCGCTGCCAATGCCGCGGACGGCATCAAGCAAAATCTGAACGACGACAAGTAATCGCAGACGGGGGCACGTATGGCACGAATCCTGATCGTAGAGGACGAGGAGAAAATCGCCCGCTTTGTGACACTCGAGCTGGAGCACGAGGGCTACCAGGTGGAGCACGCCGCCGACGGACGCACCGCCGTTGACCTGGCGCTGGAGCGCGACTACGATCTGATCCTGCTCGATGTGCTGTTGCCGCAGCTCAACGGCATGGAGATGCTGCGGCGCGTACGCAAGCACAAGGATGTGCCGGTGATCATGGTCACCGCGCGCGATGCCGTGATGGACAAGGTGGCAGGGCTTGACGCCGGTGCTGACGATTACCTGACCAAGCCGTTTGCGATCGAGGAGCTTTTCGCACGGATCCGCGTGGCGTTGAAGCGCGCTGAGGCCGTACGGGCGGCTTCGGGCGCGGTCGGCACCGGTGCCGGGGCGGGCACGGCGGGCGGCGCGGGCGGCAACGCCGCCGCGACGCCTCCAGCCAGCGACACGGCCCAGGTCCCTGCCATGCCCTCTCCCGCTGCGCTCACCGTGGGCTCGGTCGCGCTCGACCCCGACCGCCGCGAAGTCACGGTCGGCGGCTCGCCCATCGCGCTCACGGCCCGCGAGTTCGATGTCCTCGCCCTGCTTATGGCACATGCCGGCACCGTGCTCACGCGCGAGCGCATTGCGCACGAGGCGCTGGGCTACGAATACGTGGGCGACACCAACAACGTCGACGTGCACATCGCGCACCTGCGCGCCAAGATCGAAGACGCCGGCGGCGCCCGCATCATCCAGACCGTGCGCGGGGTGGGCTATGTCTGTCGCGCGTAACGACGAGGCTAAGCGCGTCACCTCCATCGCCCGCGCCATCAACTGGAGCTATATGTGGCGCCGCTTGGTGAGCTACGTCTGGCTGGATCTGTTACTGCTGCTTGTTGCGGCGGCGATCCTCGTCTATGGCTACAACCAGACGCTGCCCGATGGCGCGTTTACCGCGGGATGGATCCCCGGCGCCGCTGTTCGCAGCATGTCGCTGACCCCCGCGCGCGGCTGGGACCTGACCACGCTCACCTATACCGTCGAGCTTGCACGTAGCACCAAGACCTTCCCCCTCGCACAGGACCTCGTCACGCTATGGGCTCTCTACCTTGTCGTTGCGGGCTGGCAGGTTATCAGCGTGCTCGATATGCTCGGCGGCGCCCGCCGCGTGCGCCGCACTATGGCGCCGCTCAACGACCTGGCCCTGCGCGTTGACGAGCTCGGCCGCATGCAGCTCGCCGGCGGCAAGATGGAAACGCTCGAGCAGGCCATCGAGCGCGCGAGCGTCGACTCGCCAAGCGTCACCACCGGCGACGCCGACTTGGCGAGCATCGAGGTCGCGCTCAACCGCCTGCTGCGTCAGATGCAAGAGGCAAAGCTGCAGCAGATGCGCTTTGTCAACGATGCAAGCCACGAGCTGCGCACACCCATCGCGGTGATTCAGGGCTACGTAAACATGCTCGACCGCTGGGGGAAAGACGACCCGGACGTGCTAGCAGAGTCCATCGCCTCGCTCAAAGCCGAAAGCGAGCATATGCAGGAGCTCGTTGAGCAGCTGCTATTTTTGGCGCGCGGCGATGCCGGTCGCACCGTGCTACGGCGCGCAAATACCAACCTGGCTGCACTGGTCGGCGAGGTTTGCGAAGAATCTCAGATGATCGATGCCGGGCACACATATCGGCTGGCGTATGATGCCGCACTTACCAGCGACCCGCGCTGCAACGCATCGGTTGACGTGGCACTCGTGAAGCAGGCGCTGCGCGTGATCGTGCAAAACGCCGCCAAGTATTCGGACGCGGGAACGACCGTCACATTTGGCGTAGCGCCGGATGCGGGCGCGGGCACGATCGACATAAGTGTTGAGGACGAGGGCATCGGCATGAACCAGGAATCCGCAGCTCACGCGTTTGAACGGTTCTATCGCGCCGACAACGCACGCGATGCCGGCGCGCAGGGCTCGGGTCTGGGGCTTGCCATTGCCAAGTGGATCGTCGATAGCCATGGCGGCGTCATTGGCGTGACCTCGGTCGAGGGCGTCGGCAGCCGCTTTACGATTCGCCTGCTGCGGTAGGGGCGTCTCTTACGAATCGAAGGTGAATGCTTTTCCGCGAAGTGAACGACCTATTTTGGACCCCCGAAGCATCCGCACTTTTTGGCACCAAAACCGCAGGAAATACCTGACAAAACCGCAGGAAACGGTGCCTCCAAAGTGTCGATGCTCCAGGGGTTCGATTTCACTCGTTCATTTCGCGAAAATCTATTCACCTTCGATTTACGGCAGCCCGTCAGTCACCCTCTCGGCATTAAAAATGGGGCAAGGCCACGCGCCTTACCCCATTTTTCGTTAGCTATGACAGCTTGTGCGCTACCCGCGGCACAGATGCACGGCGAAGCCGGCGAACTCGCGCTTAAAGTACACGAGCTTGGTGCCGCCGTCGGGCAGCAGCACGCGCGACTCCTCGTTGACCTCGAGTCCGCGCTCGGCAAACCACTTCTCGGCCGCATCGATGTCGTTGACGGCAAAGCCAATGTGGCCCTTGGCGCCACGACCGTTCTGCTTCATGATCTCGACCAGCGAATCGTTAAAGTACGAAACCGGGGTCTCGATGACGGGCAGGCCCATCATCGTCGAGAACAGCTCCGCGATCTCCAAGGCGTCTGCCGGGTCGGCGGCGTTAATGCCCACATGGGCGACGCGCATGCCAAAGAGCTCGGCCGGGTTGGCGTTCTGCTCACTCATACAGTCAGCGCCTACTGAGCCATAACGTCGAGAACGGCCTTCTCGGCAGCGACGCGGTTCATGCCGGTCATGAAGGGCACGCCGCTCACGTACGGGCAGGTGAGGCCCTCGGGGGCAACGGTGGTGGCGATCAGCAGGTCGGCGCCCTCGTCGCAAGCGTCCTTGGCCTCAGAGATGGCGCACTGCACGATCTCATACTTGCCGGCATAACCGTTGGCGTCGAGCATGGTAGCGACCTTCTGGGCAACGAGCGTGGAAGTAGCAGCGCCAGCACCGCAAGCCAAAACGATCTTCTTCATAGGTAATGTCTCCCTTCATGGTTTACTTTAGGTAAGTGTACCGCAGCGAGCGATGGCACTCAGCCTCGATGAGCTTTTATGCCAGTTTGCTTGCGCGCTGCGTATAATACATCTAGTACGTGTTGTCATACCGCTCGCTATATGAGCGACTAAGGATCCCAATATGCCCGATTCCCGCACACTCTGGACCGCCGTCGTTATCATCTGCATCGGCGTGTCGGTGTTCTTTAGCGTCAAAAAACGCACCACGTTCAAGCGTCTGCAGCAGCTTATGGCTGCCAAGCAGTGGGACGAGTTCGATCGTTTGCTCGACGGCAAACTCACCAGCATGCTGTACCCGCGCTACAACCGCGACTACCTGCGTCTGAACTCCTATCTGCTGCGCGAGGACCACAAGCGCGCCGATGAGATGTTCGATTTGCTGCTGGGGCTCAATCTGCCCAAGATGCAGCGCGTCGACCTGGTGATTAAGGCCTTTAACTACTATGCTGGCCAGGAGGACCGCAAAAAGTCCAAGGAGCTTCTGCACGAGATCAAGGGCTTTGAGGGCGGTCAGGCCGAGGCGGTCGCACACGAATGCCAGCTGATGTACGACACGATGATCCTCAAGCGCCACAACGACATTCCCGAACTGGAGCGCATGCTCAAGGAAGCCGGTGACGACAAGGTTAAGAGCTGCCGCCTGGAATACCTGCTAGCCCTGCAGTACCAGAACAAGGGCGACGAGGCCAAGTTCGCCGAGTACTTGGAAAAGTCGGGCCAACACTCGATGGCCGTCAACGCGTAACGGACGGCTTGTGCTAGACTTCTAGTCTCACGGGGGCGTGGCGGAATTGGCATACGCAGGGGACTTAAAATCTCTCGCCGCAAGGATTGTGGGTTCGAGTCCCACCGCCCCTACCATATGGAGCTTACGAGCCCGTGTCCCCCAGGGATGTGGGCTCGTTTCTTTTAGATGCCGGTGGGGCTCGAACCCGCGAGGGGGCGAGCGTTAAGCGGACGCGCAGCGTCCGTAGCGAGCCGGCGAGGGCGCCGGCAGGCGACCGAAGCCGGTGCGGATTTGCGCAGCAAATACGCAGACGTCCCACCGCCCCGCACCACTACGAAGCAGCTAATTTGGGACGGGGTTAAAAAGACCACCTCGATCCCCTCGGAAGTTGCGGTGGAATAGTTCCTGTTTTGGCCGTTTACCAGCACATTTAGGAACTATTTCACCGCAACTTATATGCCAACTCCCACATTTTTCGATGGAAAAACGTGGTTGTCTCCCACATTATTCGATGGAAAAACGTGGTTTACTCCCACTTTTTCCGAGGGAAACGCTTGGACGGCCTAACCTATATCGACTCAAGGACTGTCCCAAGCTGCCGGCAGGAAAGGAACGTCCCCAGGTGCCGGCTATTGAGTTGCGGTGGAATAGGGACTGCTTGGGCCTTGAAAGGACGATTTTAATCCGTATTTCACCGCAACTTATTGGAGAGGACTGAGGCTGGGGGTCCAGGCGATGGTGGGGTCTTCGCCGTCGAGGACTTCGTTGATGGTGGCGGCCATGCCGGCGAGGAGGCTGTTCTCACTTACGGTGAGCGTCTTGTAGCCGCCGGCTCGCATGAGCTCGCGAATCACCACGGCGCCGGCCAGAATCACGCCCGCGCGTTTGGGCTGTACACCCGGTAGCGCGGCGATACCCTCCACATCCAGCGCGGACATACGCTCGATGGCAGCCGAAACCTGCTCCATCGAAAGCTCGCGCAGGTGCACAAAGCTAGAATCATACGGCTCCAGCTCGTGAACGAGTGCCACGAGCGTGGTGACGGTGCCGCCCACCGCAACGAGGCGTTCGGCGCGCTCAAAGTCGCTGGGCAGGCCTTCAAAATAGGCGGAGAACTGCTCGCCTGCCCACGCGGCGGCAGCCGCAAGCTCGTTCGTCGACGGCGGCAGTGCAGAGAAAAACCGCTCCGTCACGCGGCGGCAACCGATGTCCAGTGAGCGCGTTCCCTCCAGCGCAAAGACCCCGCGCTCAGGCGCATAGACGCCCGTCGCGAGCTCCGTGGACCCGCCGCCCGAATCCGCGACGATGATGCGCTCGCCGGCAAAGTCGTGCGCCACGCCAAAAAACGTCAGGCGCGCCTCGACCTCGCCCGGAATCACCTGCGGTTCGAGCCCCAGATCGCGCAGGCCGTCCAGCAGCAGTGCGGCGTTGGACGCATCACGCGCAGCACTCGTGCACGTGGTGCAGATGCACGCGGCCCCAAAGGCACGGGCTTCGTCCACAAACATGTGGCACGCAGCGAGCACGCGCTCAACGGCCGCCTCGCAAAAGCGCCCCGTCGCGTCCACGCCCTCGCCCAAGTCGGTGATCTCGGTATGCTTGGACGATTCCACGATCGCCCCGCCCTCGACCTGCGCTAGCACTAGTCGCGACGACACCGTTCCCAAGTCGATCGCGGCCACCTTATATCGTTTGCAATTTGTCATTGCGGGCTCCCCTCTGGGCGCTACTCGCCGCTGGACGCGACCGTCTGGCCTTCGACGCCGCTAAAACCAAACAGCATGTCGAGCGTCTGAATGTACCACGGCGCGTCCTTGCCGACCTCTTCGATCTCTTTGGCCACTTCGCTGGCCTTCTTGGCGTTTGAGGACTTTTTGCTCGACGACGAATCCGAATCCTCGTCCAAGCCTAGCACGTCAATCTTCTTCTCGCCGGGCATCACCAGGCCCAGGTCCTCGGACGCCGCGTCCTTGATACCCTCCTCCGAGAGCAGCTTGTCGACGCTTTTTTGCAGCTCATCATTGTATTGCTGGCGAATCTCGACCTGCTTGGCCAAGATATCGCTCGAACGCTTTGCCACGTACAGATCGCGCACGGGAAAATACAGGCTCACGAGCACCAGCGCCACCACGATACCGATAAACAGCGGACGCAGAGAGCCATGCGTAAAGTCATAGATCGCCTTGACCACCGCGTTGTCGTTGGCGTAGCGCATAAAGTCCGAGCCCGAAAGACGGCTCGAAGGTCTGCTCGATTTGTCGTGTGTCTGAGTCGAGGGGCGCGACGCATGCGACGAACGTGCCGGGTGCACCGGTCCATCTGCCGAAGTATTCGATTGAGCATTGGGGCGCGAGGTACTTGTCGGGCGCTGTGTGGAGCGGTCGACGCCGGCGTAGGCGGACCCACCGAGCTGCACCGTGCGCGCACGGCGAGGCGACGGCTCGCGCGAACCGGCGGAATAGTACCTGTTGTCGTAAATCTGATCCATGTGCGCCTTGTGCGGTTGAGGTTTGTTTGCGCTAAGTCCTTTAGTTATAGCACGAGCGCCCGCACCGCCTTCGCCAGCCTTTGCTCGACATAAAAAAGGCGCTGAGCCGTATGGCCCAGCGCCCATGGCGCTTTGCAGCATCCAGTCAAGGCGGGACGGAACCGAGTCAGCCTCCCCCTCGCCAAATTCGCCCGTTTAGCGAATGTTGTAGAACGCGGTCTTGCCGGCGTAGCGCGCGCTGCCCTCGAGCTCGTCCTCGATGCGAATGAGCTGGTTGTACTTGGCGATACGGTCGCTGCGGCACGGGGCGCCCGACTTGATCTGGCCGGCATTGACGCCCACGACCAGGTCGGCGATCGTGGAATCCTCGGTCTCGCCGGAGCGGTGACTCACGATGCAGGCGTAACCGGCCTCCTTGGCGGTCTCGATGGCCTCGAGCGACTCGGTGAGCGTGCCGATCTGATTGACCTTGACCAGGATCGCGTTGGCGGCACCCAGCTCGATGCCCTTCTTGAGGCGCTCGGTGTTGGTGACGAACAGGTCGTCGCCCACCAGCTGCACCTTGTTGCCAATGCGGCGGGTAAGCTCAACCCAACCGTCCCAGTCCTCCTCGGCCATGCCGTCCTCGATGGAGATGATGGGATAGGTGTCGACGAGCTTCTCCCAGTAATCAACCATCTGGGCGCTCGTGTACTCCACGCCCTCGCCCTTGAGCTCGTACATGCCGGTCTCGGCGTTGTAGAACTCGGTCGAGGCCGGGTCCATGGCGTACATGAAGTCGACGCCGGGCTTAAAGCCAGCCTTCTCGACGGCCTTGGTAATGTACTCGAACGGCTCGGCATTGGTCTTGAGGTTGGGCGCAAAGCCGCCCTCGTCGCCCACGCCGCCGCCCAGGCCCGCCTCGTGCAGCACGCCCTTGAGGGTGTGGTAGACCTCGGCGCACCAACGCAGGCCCTCGGCAAAGCTCGGGGCGCCCACCGGCATGATCATGAACTCCTGGAAGTCAACGTTATTGTCGGCATGGACGCCACCGTTGAGGATATTCATCATAGGCGTGGGCAGCAAGTGGGCGTTGACGCCGCCCAGGTACTGGTACAGTGAAAGACCCGCCGACTCGGCAGCGGCGCGGGCGACGGCCAGCGACACGCCCAGAATGGCGTTTGCGCCGAGCTTGGTCTTGTTGGGGGTACCGTCCGCGGCGATCAGCGCGGCATCGACGGCGCGTTGGTCGAAGGCATCGAGGCCCACGACGGCGTTGGCGCACTCGTTGTTGACGTGCTCGACGGCCTGCGAGACGCCCTTGCCCAGGTAGCGACCCTTGTCGCCGTCGCGCAGCTCGCATGCCTCAAAGGCGCCGGTCGAAGCGCCCGAAGGCACCATCGCGCGGCCGAAGCTGCCGTCCTCGAGCACGACCTCGACCTCGACAGTGGGATTGCCGCGGCTGTCGAGCACCTCGCGACCGTAGACGTCCAAAATATCGCTCATGTTGTCTCCCTCTCACTTGGAAACGGGTTGAATGCTTGGCGACACGGCTTGCACGCTACAGTGGCGCGCAGGTTCATAAGTTAGCCTTATCGCACTTTTTGCATTATGCCCTAAGTTAGCCAAGGGATACAATCTTTTTAAAAAATAATAGGGGCGATGGGACAAGTCCGTCCCGTCGCCCCCGCAGTCTTACTCCTCTGCCTTTGCGGCATCCCAGAGGTCATTGAGGCCGTGGGTCGAAAGCTCGGCCAGATCAACGTGGGCGTCGGCCGCCATCTGCTCCATCGCGGCCCAGCGACGGCGGAACTTGGCCGTGCTCGCGCGCAGAGCACTCTCGGCGTCTATACCCTCCTTGCGTGCAACGTTGACCAGGGCAAAGAGCAGGTCGCCAAACTCCATCTCGCGCTCGGGCGAGCCAGGAGCCTCGGCCTCAAACTCGGCACGCTCCTCGGCGACCTCGTCCCACACGTCCTGGACCGTCTCCCACTCAAAGCCCACGGCCGCTGCCTTGCGCGACACCTTCTGCGCCTGCATCAGCGCCGGCAGATGCGTGGGCACGCCGTCGAGCAGGCCCTCGGGCGCAGCCTCGCCTGCCGCCACGGCCTTGTCCTTGGCGGCCTTCTCGGCAAGTTTGACCTCGTCCCAGATCTTGAGCACTTCGTCGGAGCTCTCGGCATCCGCATCGCCAAACACGTGCGGATGACGGCGAATGAGCTTGGCGTCGATATCGCGTGCCACGTCGGCAAGCGTAAACTCGCCGGCGTCCGCCGCAATCTGCGCATGCAGCACTACCTGCATGAGCACGTCGCCCAGCTCCTCGCGCAGATGCGCCGCGTCGCCCGCCTCGATGCAATCGAGCGCCTCATAGGCCTCCTCGATCATGTTCTTGCCAATGCTGCGGTGCGTCTGCTCGCGGTCCCACGGGCAGCCATCGGGCTGACGCAGACGCCAGATGGTCTGCACCAGATGCTGCAGCTCGACCGACGCGTCGACCAGCGTGGACAAATCGCGCGAGCCCTCGGCATTTTGCTGAGCCATATGCTGCGCCATGGTTATTCCTCCTCCAGGATCACGTGGCGGAACGCGCCGCCCTCGTAGATGCCATAGCTGTGCGTACCGTCCTTGGGAATACTCACACTGCCGGGATTGAAGAGCCACAGGCCCGGGTGCGCCTCGCTTGCCTCGTTAACCTTGATGTGCGTGTGGCCGTAGACGAGCGCGGAGCCCTCGGGCAGCGCGGGCACGTGGTCGACGCTGTTGTGCATACCGGCGCCAAAAACGTGGCCGTGTGTCAAGAACAGCTCGCGGCCGGCCTCGTCGAACAACGTGGCGTAGTTGGCCATGATGGGAAAGTCGAGCACCATCTGGTCGACCTCGGCGTCGCAGTTGCCGCGCACCGCGATGATGCGGTCGGCCAGGGCGTTGAGCAGCGGAATCACGCGCTTGGGGGCGTAGTCGCGCGGCAGGTCGTTACGCGGGCCGTGGTAGAGCAGGTCGCCCAGCAGCACGATGCGGTCGGGCTGCTCGGATTCGATGGCAGCGCAGAGGCGCTCGGCCCAGTATGCCGAGCCATGGATGTCGGAGGCGATGAGGTATTTCATGGGGAGTCCTTTCGAAGCGGAGTTGATGGGGGCTGAATACGGGGTCCGGCGGATGTGGAGCCCATCTACCGTGTTACTCAAATCGCAGCGCCGCGCTCTGAGCCGCCTGCATCACGCGTTGGAGCGGCGCGCCATGCTCGCGGGCAAGGCGGGCGCAATCCTCGTATTCGGGAGCCGCGCGCTCGCTGCCGTCGGGCAGAGTCGCCACCTTAACGGATACCTCGCCCCAAGGCGTCGTCACCTGCTCGAATCGGCGCGGCAGGCAAACGCGTTCCATCACCTGGCGACGAACGGCGTTGGTCGTGGTTTCCAAAAAGATAATCGTCTGCAGGCGTTCGATATCCTCATGCGAGCAAATCACCTGCAACTGCCATCCGGGGCGGCCCTTTTTGCAGTAGAGGGGCAGCCAGTGCACCTCGCGGGCGCCGGCCTCGCGCAGGCGGTCCGCGGCATAAGCGAGTACCTCGGGCGACGCGTCGTCGATGTCGCACTCCAGCTTGACGATGGTTTCGGGCGCATCGATCTCGCGGGACAGCGGAGATGTACTTCCACGTTGCATACGGTCCGGATCCTTTCCGCACGGGCTCGTTTTATTCACCCAAACGCTAACACATCGGACGTGGCGCAGGCGTGACTTTCGTCCGTCGCCGCCCTCGCCCCTATCCAAACATGTACGCCAGCCTCCAAACATGTCATATTTTGCAGCTTTTGGAGGCTGACGTACACGTTTTGGAGCGGGCCGCACACGATCAGAATTGTGCCCGCACTCCATCCACCACAAAGTTCGCCGTACTCAACAATTTTGAATTTTCTACGCAGTTCATCGGCCAAAAAATAACCCTCGGCATACTTACCCGCTGCACGATGTTACTCTAGTTGCATTTGGCTAACTAAACGGCTGCCGAGCATTCCGCGCGGCACCGTCACGACACCGGAGGTTCCATGTTCGAGAAGCGGCTCTTCTCCCTTGTTCCGCAGGCGACGCCCTACATTGTGGCAAGCGTCCTGTTTAAGTGGATCGCGCTCATGGCAAACATCACCGTGATGTGGGTGCTCGCGCATATCTTGGGCGGCGTCATCACCGGCGGCTTCCCCGCCTCGCTCGCCGTCGAGGCGCTCATGCAGGCCGCCCTGCCGCTCGCCGCCGCCATCATCGTGCGCGCCGCTTCCATCTACCTGGCCCAGCGCGCCGGCGACAAGGCCGCCTTCGAGGCCGTCCGCCGCGTGCGCTCGCTCGTCTACGACAAGCTCACCGCGCTCGGCCCCTCCTATACCGAGACCGTCCCCACCGCCGAGGCCGTGCAGACCAGCGTCGAGGGCGCCACGCAGCTCCAGGTGTACTTTGGCGGCTACCTGCCGCAGCTTTTCTTTGCCGGCCTGGCGCCCATCACGCTGTTCGTGCTGCTCGTGGGTCAGGCGGGCCTTCCCGCCGCGCTGCTGCTCGCCTGCGTTCCGGTCATCCCCGTCTCCATCATGATGGTCATGCGCAACGCCAAAAAGATCGGTGCCGAGTACTGGGGCAGCTACGTCGATCTGGGCGGTATGTTCCTGGAGGCCGTTCAGGGCCTCACCACCCTTAAGGTCTACCAGGCCGACCGCGACTGGCACGAGCGCATCAACGCCGAGTCCGAGCGTTTTCGCGGGGCGACCATGCGCCTGCTGGTGATGCAGCTGCGCTCCATTTGCGTCATGGACCTGGTCGTCTACATGGGCGCCGCGCTCGGCATTATCGTGGCGGCGCTGCAACTTGCCAGCGGCAAGATCGGCTTTGAGGCCGCTTTCCTCATCGTCTTTTTGTCGCAGGAGTTCTTTTTGCCCATGCGCCGCCTAGGGTCGCTGTTTCACACGGCCATGAACGGCATGGCCGCCTCGCGCCGCATGTTCAGCATTTTGGATGCGCCCGAGCCCGAGCGCGGCAATGTTGAGCTTGACGGCCGCGGTGATATCGAACTTTCCGGCGTGGGCTATGCCTACGGCGACCGTACCGTGCTGGACGGCGCCGACGCGACCATCGCGCGCGGCTCGCTCGTGGCGCTCGTGGGCGAAAGCGGCGGCGGCAAGTCCACGCTCGCGGGGATCATCGCAGGCCGCAAGGATGCCTACCGGGGCAACGTTCGCATCGGCGGCGTTGAGCTGCGCGACGCCACGGCCGCCTCGCTTATGCGCGCTGTGACCCTGGTGCCCACCAACGGCTATCTGTTCGCCGGCACCCTGCGCGAAAACCTGCTGCTCGCCAAGCCCGATGCCACCGATGCCGAGCTTATGCGCGCGCTCGACCGCACGCGCGTGGCAGCCTTTGTGCAGGCCAACGGCGGGCTCGACATGGCGATTAACGAAGGCGGCACCAACCTTTCGGGCGGCCAGCGCCAGCGCGTATGCATGGCCCGCGCTCTGCTGCACGACTCGCCCATTTATGTGTTTGACGAAGCCACGAGCAACGTCGACGCCGCGAGCGAGGCGGCAATCGGCGAGGTCATCGCGTCGCTTGCCGGCGAGCATACCGTAATCGTGGTGGCGCATCGCCTGTCGACGATCGTGGACGCCAACCAGATTCTGGTGCTGGAGCGCGGTCGCATTGCCGAGCGCGGGACTCACGACATGCTTTTGGCGGACGCGGGCGCCTATGCAAGCATGTGGAACAGCCAGGAGCAGCTCTCAGTGTATGCGTATGCCGAGGATGAGGTTGAGGATGCGGGCGCGGCTGAGGCTGTTGACGGTGCTGCCTGTGCCGACAGCCGCGATGGCTCTGGCGCGGCTCCCGCCGCCGCAGCACCCGGCTCTGCCCGCATCCGTCGCTCGGCGCCGTCCATCATGTGGCGCATGATGGGGCTCGCGCGCCCGCTTGCCGGCTGGCTTGTACTGGCCGTCGCGCTCGGCAGCATCGGCATGCTTACCGCCGCGTTTGTTCCGGCGCTGGGCGCCTTTGGACTTATGTCGGCCCTAGGCCACAACGCCCTGGGGTTGGGCCTGGTCGCCGCATGTGTGGCTTGCGCCGTCTGCGGCATCGCGCGCGGACCGCTCCACTACGGCGAGCAGCTCTGCAACCACTACATCGCCTTCCGCCTGCTCGCGCATATCCGTGACCTGGTGTTTGGCGCCCTGCGCCGGCTCGCCCCCGCCAAGCTCGAGGGCCGCGGCAAGGGCGAACTCGTGAGCCTCGTTACCTCGGACATCGAGCTGCTCGAGGTCTTCTACGCGCACACCATCTCCCCCATTGCCATCGCCCTGGTCTGCACCGTTGTGTTTGAGGGCTTTTTGCTGGCTGTGAGCCCCGAGCTCGCGGGCATCGCGCTCGTGGCCTACGCGGTCCTGGGCGTGCTGCTGCCTCTGGCTTCGGCCAAGGCATGCGGCACCACCGGCCGCCAGAGCCGCGAGGGCGCCGGTAAGCTGGGCGCCTTTGTGCTCGACAGTCTACGCGGCGCGTCCGAGACCATCCAATTTGCCGGTGGCGCCGATCGCAGCCGTGCCCTGGGCAAACTGACCGAGCAAGTCGGCGCCGTGGACGCGCGCCTCAAGCGCCGTCAGGCGACCAGCGAGGCCGTAGCCGATGCGCTTATTCTTGCGGCCAATCTGGTGATGCTCGGGCGCGCGCTGCAGCTGGTGGCTGCGGGAACGATTGACTTTGCCGCAGCGTTTGTCGCCGTCTTTACCTTTGTGTCGTCGTTTGGCTCGGTGATGGCCGTGAGCCGCCTGGGCGCCTCGCTGCAAGAGACGCTCGCCTCGGGCGCACGCGTGCTCGATTTGCTCGACGAGCAACCCCAGTGCGCCGAGGTCGCCGACGGACAGGACGTTGAGTTTGCCGGCGCCGCAGCCGAGCGTGTGAGCTTTAGCTATGCGGGCGGCGTGGACGCGGGCGGTGCCGACGCCACAGAGCCGGCCGCGAACGGCCCCGCTTCAAGTCTCATCCTCGACGGCGTGACCTGCACCTTTGCGCCCGGTACCATGACCTGTATCATGGGACGCTCGGGTTCGGGCAAGTCGACGCTGCTCAAGCTGCTCATGCGCTTTTGGGACCCTACCGCCGGCACTATCACGGTGAGTGACGTCGATGCCCGTCGCATCAACACGGCGAGCTTGCGCGGCCACGAGGCCTATATGACCCAGGACACGCACCTGTTCTGCGGCACCGTACGCGAGAACCTACTCGTCGCGCGTGCCGACGCCACCGATGCCGAGCTGCTCGACGCCTGTCAGTCCGCCTCGCTCACCGCGCTCATCGACCGCCTGCCGCAGGGCCTCGACACCCCCGTCGCCGAGCTGGGCGACTCACTCTCGGGCGGCGAGCGTCAGCGCATCGGCCTCGCGCGCATCTTCCTCAACGACGCGCCCTTCATTTTGCTCGACGAACCCACGAGCGCGCTCGACGCCCTCAACGAGGCGGCCGTGATGCAGGCGGTCGATGAGCTCAAGCGCCGTGGCAAGACCATCGTGCTGGTGAGCCACCGTGCCAGCACCTGCGCGTTTGCCGATCGCTCGCTTTCGGTCGAACACGGGAGGCTGAGCTAATGGCGCGCCCGGTCGACACACCGGAGCTGGCACGCAAACGTGAGCGCGAGGCCCAAATGGTGTCGCAGATGATTGCGCTGTGGTGTCGTGGACATCATGGCAGCGAGCATGCGGTCAAACAGTCTGGCGACGATGAGCCCGTGCGCGTGAAGCTCGGCCTTCGGACCATTACGCTCTGCCCCGAATGCGCCAAGCTGCAGAAATACGCCATCGCGCGCATTGAGCACTGCCCGCACATGGGCACCAAGACATTTTGCTCGGCATGTCCTTCGCATTGTTACCGGCCTGCTATGCGCGAGAAGATCCGCGAGGTCATGCGCTGGTCGGGCCCGCGCATGATCCGCTATCGCCCCATCACCGCCATACGCCACGCAATGGTGACCGTGCAATCCAAACGGGCGGCGAAGCGGAGCAAGTAGCACTGAAGCCGGCGCGCCACTCCGCCCCCGCCTTCGCCTCAAACGTGTACGTCAGCCTCCAAACATGTCATTTTTTGTCGGTTTTGGAGGCTGACGTACATGTTTTGAGAGCGCAAGCGAGGCGCCACCGCACACCGTCCGCCCTTTCCGCTCGATTTTGACTCGCAGCGTACCCGACGCGTTAGACGCCGCGCCGTTACAATGGAGCGGATTCACCAAATGCAAAGGAGTCGCCATGCCCGCATGCCCACTGGTCGATTGCCACACCCATACTTCGTTTTCGGACGGCCATGCCTCGTTCGAGGACAACGTCCGCGCCGCTACCGCTGCCGGATGCCGTGTCATGGTCTCGACCGACCACCTCACCCTGCCTGCCAGCATGGATGCTAACTGCGAGGTGCAGGTCGTCGAGGGCGACTTGCCGGCACATCGCCTGGCCTTTGAGGACGCCCGCAATCTCGCCGCGCAGATTGCGCCGGAGCTCACCTTTATCTACGGTTTTGAATGCGATTGGTACGAGGGCTGCGAGCCCCTGGTAGAGCGCTGGTCCCAGGGCGCCGTGGTGCGCCTGGGCAGCGTGCACTGGATTGGCAACCCGGGCGATATCGCGGCAGGCGCCGCGGGCACGGCAGAGACAGAGGGCGTCGCGCGCCCCGATACACCCGATTCCCTTTGCGGTTGGATCGACGACGACACTAACCTGCACGTTTGGGAAAACCTGGGCGTGCGCGGCGTGTGGGAGCGCTACGTCGACGACTGGTGCCGTGCTTGCGAAAGCTCACTCAACTTTGACGTGATGGCCCATCCCGACCTGGTCATGCGTTTTTCGAAGGACGGCTTTGCACCCGACTTTGACCCCGCGCCGTTTTGGGAGCAGATGGCCGAATGCGCCCACGATACGGGTCGCCGCGTTGAGGTCTCGACCGCCGCACCGCGCAAGGGGCTCGACGATTACTACCCCGCGACCGGCCTTTTGCGCTGCTTTGCCCATGCCGAGATACCGATTACTTTTGGCTCGGACGCGCACCGCGCCTGCGACATCTGCTGGAACATCCGCGAGGCCCAAGCCCACGCCTACGGCTGCGGTTATCGAACCTTTGACATCCCCCACCCCACCGGCGAATGGGAACCCACGCCCCTCGCCTAGCCATCCCTTCATGAGTTGCGGTGAAATAGTTCCTGTTTATGGCCCTAAGACCGTCAAACAAGAACTATTCCACCGCAACTTCTATTTCATTGGCAACTCCCGAAAGACTGTCCCTAACGACTAGTCGTTTAAGAACGTCCCCAATGACTAGTGGCGGCGGGCGTTGAGTTCGCCGGCTAGCTCGTCGAGGGTGATGCCGTAACGCTCGAGTGTCACGAGCAGGTGGTAGACCAGGTCGCCGGCCTCGTAGCGGATGTGATCGTGGTCGCTATCCTTGCAGGCCATGATCACCTCGCTTGCCTCCTCGGCAAGCTTCTTGAGCAGCTCGTCCTCGACGTCGGTCAGCAGACGCGCGGTATAACTCTCCTGCGGCGATGCATCGCGACGGTCGTGAATCACCTCGGCCAGGCCCGTCAGCGTCTCGCCGATGTTTCCCGGCTGCACGTTAGCTGTTCTGACTCCCATGGTTATTTCCTCTCGTTACTGCAGCGTAAAGTAGGTACCGGTCTCATCGAACCGAAGCTTTGCGCCCTTTTTCTCAAAGAACTCAATGATGACGGCATGGGCCTCATCGAGCCTTTCCTTCTCGGTCTCGAGCCAAAGCGACTGCGCCCCGCAGGCATCGGTCAGGTGCACGCGGCATGGCACGCCCGCGCGGAGGAGCTCGGCGTTGCAGTCGGCGACTTCGAACGGCGTCACGATCTTCATCGCACTCCCCCTTTCACGCGCTTAAAGAAGCAGGTACGGTTGCCGGTATGGCAGGCCGGACCCGGCGAGTCCACCTTGACCAGCAGCGTATCGCTATCGCAGTCGGCCCAGAGCTCCTTGACCTCCTGCAT
>ERZ1034842.318-NODE-318-length-21851-cov-16.490182_pt1 | contig 21851 bp, 17 predicted proteins | sample MGYA00520634_ERZ1034842 | MGnify/ENA primary metagenome ERZ1034842 (study PRJEB33766, sample SAMN09781734) | gut metagenome | biome: gut microbiome | host: Homo sapiens | place: Madagascar | study: EMG produced TPA metagenomics assembly of the PRJNA485056 data... | reverse complement strand
GGTCGGGGCCGGGCGCGGGCTCGGGGTCCTTTGTGCCGGCTGCGGCCTGCTTAAGGCAGCCCTGGATGGCGCCCAGGATGCCCTCGCTCGAATACGTGGCGCCCGTTACGGTATCGACGTTGACGCTTTGCTTTTGCATGACGAGCCCGGGGAGCGCGTTCCAGGCGCGGCTCCAATACTCGGGCGTGTCGACCGTGTTCACGAGTTCTATGTTGGCGATCTTGCCGTCCGCGATGGTCACGCGCACGCTGACGGGCGTGTCCTCGCTGTAGCCCCAGGCGGAGTCGGTGTAGACGCCGTCTGCGTAGCCGCCGGCGGGCGTGAAGGGGTCGATGGTGTGGTGGGGCTTATTGGAGGAGCCGCCGGCCGCAGGGGCGGGGGCAACAGCCTCGGCAAGCCCGCCCGATGCCTTGACCAGTGCGTTTTTGATGGCCATGAGCAGGCCTTTTGATGAATACGTGGCACCCGAGATAGTGTCGACCGACGTCGACTGAGCGCTAATCACCGATTGGGTGATCGCCTGGGCTCGCCCAAAGTAGGCTGGGTCGTCTGCAGACGACACTATGTCGATTGCCACGATCTTGCCGCCCGCGATGGTCACGCGCACGGTGATACTGCCCCTAAAGCCGGTACCTGTGCCTTCATAGGTGCCGTCCTTGAGGTTTGCGGCGTCCATACCATAGACCGAGGGGTCGAGCGATTCGGTTGCCGGCGTTGCCGTCTCCTTCTGGACGTTGGAGGTGTCGACGGTCTTGAGGTCGGCGCCTGCGGCCTCTTGCGCGGGCGTGGCGGCGACCGTCTTGGCCACGAGCGGGGTGTACTGGGACACCACGAGGGCTACGGTTGCGCCCACGGCGATCGAGGGCACGATGAAGCCTGCCGTGGCGAGGCCGTGGCCGAGCGCCTTGGCTTTTGAGTGCTTGGGTTGGTAGTTGTCCATTTGTGGGTGGTCTCCCGTGGTCGAGTATGAGAAAAGGCCCGCAGCCCTGGTTGGGGCTGCGGGCGCTTGCGTTGCGAGCGCGTGGCGCGCGTTTTAGGCGCTAGTGCTGCATGCGGCGGCGGATGGCGACGCCGGCGGCCGCGATGGCGGCGCCGATACCGGCGAAGATGCCGACCGTGGCGATCTGGGTATCACCGGTGCCGGGGAGGCCGCTTGCGTCCTTCTTGGATGCATTGGCCTTCTTGGTATCGGTGGTCGTCGTGGTGGTCGTCGTGGTGCTCGAGGTGTTGCCCGTGGAGCTCTGGCTGGGCTTGGCGAGCGCCTCGCGGGCGGCCTTGAGCGCAGTCGTTGCCGCCTCGACGTCGGCAGCAGAGGCGTCGTCCTTCGAAAGCACGGATTGGGCTGCAGTCAGCGCGGACTGGTATGCCTTCCAGGAGTCGGCGGTGTAGTCGGACTCGTTCAGCGCATCGGCACGGCCAATCTCGACCTTAAGGTCGGTCTTCTGGTCGGTCGTTGCGGCCTTGGCGAGCGCGGCCTGAGCGTTCTGGAGCGTCGAGAGGGCGTTGGCAACCTCGTCGTCGGAAGCCGCGGGGCTTTCGTTAACGCCCTGGGCAGCGCTCAGCGCGTCCTGGAACGCAGCCCAAGATGCGGCGGTGTAGGTGCCCTGGTCGTTGCTCAACTTGGCAGCGGCCTCAATTGCGGCGTTGAGCGCCGTCTTGTCGGCCGACTTGGTGTAGGTGAAGCGCAGGTTGGTGGTGTAGCCGGTGGCCTCGACTTCAATCTGGTAGTCGCCGTTGGCATTGAACACCAGCGATTTATCCTGATTGGCGGCCGCCAGGTTAAGCGAGCCGTCGGCGTTGAAGATCTTTACCGCACCGCGGCCCTGCGCGCTGTACTCGGTACCGTTGACAGTGACCTTGGAGATGTTCGCGAGGTAGTTGGCAAGATCCTCGTCCGTGGCATCGTTGGCGGCGATGAGCTTAAGGTTTGCCGCGTCAAAGCTTGCGACGAGCTTGGAGCTGGTTGCTGTAAAGCCCGTGCTGATATCGGCGAACTTGCCACTCTTGTCGATGGCGGTCAGCGTGTGGCTGCCGGGCTTAAGAGCCGAGGCGTCAAACGTGACGGACACGGAGCTGCGCGCGTTGCTGGCGAGCGGCTCGACATCCTGACCGTCAATCTGGTAGGCGGCGTCAAAGCCTTCAGGCAAGGTGACATCGGCATTGACGGTGGCGTTGGCACCGTCAAGCGAGGCGTCCTTGGCCTTGATGGCGGCGTCGGCATCCTTGACGGGGACGTACTGGTTCATGGCAACGGTGTAGGTGCCCGTAGAGGTGTAGAACGTCACACTCTTGATGGTCTTGCCCATCATGGACTTGTAGTGCCGCGAGCTCAACGGGCTGCCGTGAGACTCGTTGACCAGGCCGCAGCTCCAGGCAATCTCCTTGCCCTTCCAGATGTTCTCGACGGTGCGCATGCCATAGCCCTCGGTGGTGCCGTCCGCATCGGCGGCATTGACCACGGCACCGTATACGGTCGCCTGGTTGCCGTCGGCGTCGACCATCTGCTCGCGCAGGTTCTTAAAGTCGATCTCGTAGTCGCCGTACTTGCTGGAGGTCTTAAAGTTGGCGGTGACGTTTTCAAGTTCGGTGGCTTTCTTGCCCTCGACAGCGCCAAAGTTCAGGTTGCCCTCGGAATCGGCGGTGAGCTCCTTGTAATTGGTCGGAACCTCGCCGGCGGGCAGCACGTAGTAAGAGTAGTTCGCAGACTCAAACAGGGCGTCCTTGCCCGTGTAGGTCGTCGTGGACTCCTTGCCCTTGATCGAGGTGGTGATCGTAACGGAGCTGTTGTCGGTCACGCGGGTGAACTTGGACCAATCGATGTCGCCTTCGCCCACCTTGACGGCAAACGTGGCGCCCGAGATATCCGTACCGTCGGAATTGACGTGGTAGGAGCCGCTCGCCAAGCTGGAGCGCGTCTTCTGCCGCGTAGCCGAGGTCACAATGTCGGTGCCGGCGTTGTTGCTCTCGGCGGCATAGAAATCGGCGTAGGGGATGTTCATGAGCACGTAGTCGCCGGCCTGGGGATACAGGCTCACGAGCGCGTCGAGCGCGCCCTGCAGGTGAGTGATCTGCTCGGCGGCCTCGGCTTCGCCCAGGTTTTTCTTGGCGAGCAGGTCCTTGGTCTCGGCAGTTTCGGTCTCGATGGACGAGGCGGTCCAGGAGTCCTCGGTGTACTTGGACTTATCGAGGGACGCCGCCTTGTCGTAGAGCTCCTGCAGCTTGGCCTTGGTGGCATCGGTCACCGGCTCCTTGGCACCCACGATGTTGTCATCGGTCGCGTGGAAGGTGTAGGTGTAATCGTTGTAGCCCAAGGCGTGGACGGTGAGCTTCCAGTAGCCGGTGCCGTTGGTGCCCTCGGGCAGCTGGCAGCGCTCGGATTTAGTGAGGCCCAGCTGAATGCCATTGGACTTGTGCATCCAGTTGTCGGCCGCGAACTTGGTGCCGTAGGTGGCAAGGGCGTTGGTGTAGGTCGCATCGTCGCCGTAATAGGTCCAGGTGACGCTTTGCATATTGGCGCCCAGGTCGCCATAGTTGCCGTTGAGGTCTACGCGCAGGAACTCGCCGTAGGAGCCGCTCGCGTCCTTAACCGTGGGTTTAATGTCCGTGGCGGTCTTGAGCTCCTGACCCTTGATACCCGAGTCGGTGCCGGTGGTGGCGGCGGCCGAGAAGCTGAAGGTTCCGTTATTGTTGGTCACGGTCTTAATGCCGTTGGTGTTGGCATCGACGTCTGCAACCAGGCCGGAGTAAGCCTGGAGGTTATTTTCGGTGTAGCCGCCGGCGAGCGTCTCGCCATTGGCGACAAAGCTGTGGCTCGCCTTAAAAGCCTCGAGGTCGCTGGTCTTGATTTTGACGGGAACGTACTTGAGTCCCGTGACCTCGTAGTCTTTGAGCGTGTAGCTTGCACCGTCGCAGGTCATGGCGCCGCGGTTCCACGTTACGGTCTTGCCGTCGGTCGTGGTGAACGACTTGCCGTCGGCGGCCCAGGTGGCCAGGTCAAATGTCGCGCCCTCGTTGGTGTAGATGGTAGCCATGCACTGGTAGCTGCCGCGGTGCAGGCCGTGGTTGGCGGTTGCACGGGTCACCACGTCAAAAGCGCCCTTGTCGGCCTCGTTGCGGGAATCGAGCTCGCTCGACGAAGCGGAGGACCCTGCCGCCTGCACGTTTTCACCAGCCCAATACTCGGCCCACGTCAGGCCAGCGTAGCCATAGGTGTACTCGTCGGTCGCAGGGGTCGACGGATTCTGCTCGTCATAGGCAGTCTGCAGGGCATTATCGACGGCAGCCTTGATGGCGTTGGACGAGATCGTAGCTGTGGTCACAGCGTCGATGTTGTCGGTGTTGCCGGCCGCCTCAATCTGCGCGGGAACGCCCTTTGCCTTTCGGCTGCCCTTGACAGCAAGGTTCATCTTCTCGTAGTCGTTGTCGCCCAGGGACTCGTAGTCTGCAACATCGACCTTGGTAATCTTGCCGCCCGAGACGGTGACGGAGACACTGACGTCGTAGGACTTGGCATCCCATTCGTCGCCCTTGTTATGCGGATCGTTGGAATCGGCCACGGCTTTGCCCGTGTAGGTTCCGTCAGCAATCTTGGACAGGTCGTACGAGGTGCCCGAGGACGCGTTTTGGCTGCTAGAATCGGTTGTGAGGAGGTTCGCCTCTTCGTTTTGGATGGAGACCGGCGCGTTGTTGGTAGCTTCGGTGCCGGTCTTCGTCATGGTTGCCGCAATTGCGGTGGTCGGGGCCATGGAGGTCACCATGGCGGTAATCACGGCTGCACGGCATGCGTTGCTGCCAAAGGCGTTAAGATGCCGCAGCACAGCGTTCTCTTTTTGCATATTGCCTCTTTCATCAGGGGTTTTACGTCGGATGCCAATCTCCTTTCCCGTGTTAGGGCACCCGTTTCTGCATAAATGTTGCTTAAGTATCTTAAGTTTGATTTGGATAACTTGCCAAACATTTGCCAGATAAGTTCTACGGGGTTAACAAAAATAACAGAAATTAACCTTGGGTAACTCACATACCTGCGATTGTGCGGGCGCATTTGCCGCGCATAAGCGCTACCCTAAACAGGAGTACGACAAGACCGGGAGGACGGTTATGGAAGATACGACTACCACACATGTGACAGCCGACGATATCGAGGCCGCCAACGACCTTATCGACTTTATCGAGGCATGCCCCAGCATGTTCCATACGGCGGCGACCATTATGGCCGAGCTCGACGAGGCGGGCTTTACCTACCTGCCCGAGAACGCGGCGTGGGATATCGAGCCGGGCGGTCGCTACTACACGCAGCGCAATACATCGAGTGTCATCGCCTTTAAGGTGGGCGAGGACCTGGCCGCGACATGGGGCGAGGACGGCGTTGCCGGCGACTATCATTTTCAGCTCGCGGCGTCGCACAGCGATTCGCCGACGTTTAAGGTCAAGGCTGTGCCCGAGCTCGATGGTGCGGGCGAGACGCTGCGCCTGAACACCGAAGCCTACGGCGGCATGATCGACTACACCTGGTTCGATCGTCCGTTGGCGCTGGCCGGTCGCGTGTTGGTGCGCGAGGGCGACCGTATCGAGAGCCGCTTGCTTGCCACCGAGCGCGAGGTCGCCATCATCCCGAGCCTCGCCATCCACATGAACCGCGGCGTCAATGAGGGCTTTGCGCCCAACCGCGCCGTCGACCTGTGCCCGCTCATCAGCGCCGGCGAGCTCAAGCAGGGTGACTTCGATGCCCTGATCGCTGACGAACTGGATGTTGAGCCTGAGCAGATTCTGGGCCGCGACCTGTTCTTGGTCAACCGACAGGATGCGCGTATTTGGGGCTGGGCCGACGAGTTTATCTCGACGCCCAAGCTCGACGACCTGGCCTGCGCCTACACTTCGCTGCAAGCATTTTTGGGTGCCGAGAACGCGCACGACGTTTCGGTCTTCTGCTGCTTCGATAACGAGGAGGTTGGCTCCGAGACCAAGCAGGGTGCCATGTCGACCTTCTTGGCCGATGCACTGCGCCGCATCAACGGATCGCTGGGCTTTGACGACGAGTCGTACCACCGCGCACTTGCCGCCTCGATGCTTGTAAGCTGCGACAATGCACATGCCGTGCACCCCAACCATGCCGAGAAGTGCGATGCCCGCAATCAGGTGGTACTCAACGGCGGCATCGTCATCAAGGAAGCCGCTAACCAGCACTACTGCACCGATGCCTTTAGCCGCGCGGTGTTCCAGGCCATCTGCGATGACGCCGACGTGCCCACGCAGGCCTTCGCCAACAAGAGCGACATGGCCGGCGGTTCTACCCTGGGCAACCTGTCGAACATGCAGGCGAGCATGCATGCCGTAGACGTGGGCCTGCCGCAGCTGGCTATGCACTCGAGCTACGAGACCGGCGGCGTGCGCGACGTGATGTACGCCATCCGCGCCCTCACCGCCTTCTACGAGCACAACCTAACCATCAACGGCGCCGAAAGCGTGGAGCTCTAAAACCTGCCAAAAAGGGACAGGTTCATTTTTGGCAGGTTTTATCTGGGCGAATGCAAGGGGTGAAACCGAACTAGATCGGTGATGCGTAGCCGCCGAGGTGCAGTATGCCTCGGCGGCTTTTTGTGTACAGAGTACGGCTAATGCTTATAAGTGCTTTACATGCTTTACGTATCCACCATAGTATTTTATGATAGTTCTGAAGTACTAAGGAGGGGTTATGACCACAACCGCCGCTCAGATCAACGTACGTCTCGATGCCGATCTTAAAAGGAGTGGGGACGCCGCTCTCTCCAAGGCCGGTATGACGCCGAGCCAAGCGGTGCGAGCGCTCTGGCAGCTTGCAGCGTCGCTGGCCGATCGCCCCGGTGCGCTCGAGGATATCCTGCTGCCCAGTCGTGCCCGGGCGGAACAGCGCGAGCGCGAAAAGGCCGCCAAACGTAAGCTCGAGCTCATGGATCAGGGGTCGAAGCTGTTCGCTGCCGCTTGCTGTGAGTCGGGAATCGATATGGTCAAGGCTCAGCCATCGGACGACGAAGAGCTCAAACGGAATGCCTATGCGGATCGCTATGGCGAGGAGATGAGCTGGCTCTATGAGTGAGACTCCAAAGCGCATCTTGGTCGACACCAACGTATGGCTCGATTACTTCATTCCCTCACGACGTGGCCGTTCGGTGGCGATTGAGTTTTTACGCGATGCGTGCACGGCGCAGGTAGATTTGCTGTATGCGGCGACATCGTCCAAAGACCTGTTCTATTTGATTTCAAGCGAACACAAGGCATGGTATCGGCGAGAGCACGGCTCGCTTTCCCAGGATGCCGCTACGGCAGCGACTTCGCTTGCATGGGATTGTCTTAGCGTGCTTTCGCAGCTTGCCACGCCAGTGCCCTGTGACCTGAGCGATATATGGATGGCGAGCAGGCAGCGTGAGCTCCATAGCGATTACGAAGACGATTTAATCATTGCGGCAGCTATACGCGCCCAAGCAGATTTACTGGTCACCAACGATGTCAAGCTCTCTTCGCATGCGCCCATCGCAGCAATGAACGTCGAAAACGCAAGAAAGTACTTGGCAACGCTCAAATAGCTCTAGACCTCCCTGGTCGAATAAAAGTCAGCGAGAGCTCGTCTGGGCGAGCAAGGTGCCTTGAAAGAGGAGGGCATTGGCCTTCTGGCCATGCCCGACGATTGAAAGGCAGATTGCCGTCCAGACGGGCTCGCAGCGTCGAGTGGTCCGCCGTTCGTTAGAACGGCGGAACCCTAATGCTCGATCCAGCAGCGCAGGGTCTCGCCGGCCTGCAGGTGACGCAGATTCTCTGCGGCGATATCCACAACGTTGTTGAGCGTGGCCTCTAGGTGGAACCAGCCGGAGACGTGCGGCGTGATGAGCATGTTGGGTGCATCCCACAGCGGGCTTGTGGCGGGCAGCGGCTCGGGGTCGGTGACGTCGATTGCGGCGCCGGCGAGGTGCCCGGACTCCAGAGCGGCAACCAAGTCGTCGGCGACCACAAGATCGCCGCGGCCGCCGTTGGCAAAGAAGGCGCCCGGCTTCATCGCGGCGAAGAACTCGGCGTTCGCCAGGCCACGGGTCTCGGGCGTGCTGGGCATAAAGGACGCGACGACATCGGCCTCGGCCAGGCGCTCGGGCAGGGCGTCCATGCCGTCCATGTCCTCAAACACGATGGGGTAGACGAGCGGATGGCGCTTGATGCCGCGGACATGTGCGCCCATGCTGCGGCAGAGCGTGGCAAAATGGCCGCCGATATCGCCTGCGCCCAGCACGAGCACGTTGGCATTTTTGAGCGAAGTGACCGGACCCAGGTCCTCCCAGCGATGCTCACGCTGCAAGTCTTGGTAGCTGGGCAGGCGCTTCTTCATAGAAAGAACCATGGCGAACATGTGCTCGCTCACGGCCTGGCCGTAGGCGCCCACCGAGCAGGAGAGCTTTGCTTCGGCCGGTACGGTGCCGGCGGCAAGGTAATCGTCATAGCCCGCGCTCTGCAACTGAAGAAGCTGCAGGTGCTCGCATGCCGTGAGCATGTCAGGGTCGATGTTGCCCAGGATCACGTCGGCATCGGCGACCTGCTCACGCGTGACGGCGTCGGCGCTCGTGTAGATAAAGTCCTCGCCCGGAGCGCTCGACTCAAGAATTGCGCGATGACGGTCGTTGACGGGCAGCAAAACCAGGATGTTCACAAGCAGTCCTCTCCGCTCGACCTACCAAAAGGGGCAGGTTAATTTTGGCGGGTTTTATCAGGCAAAACGTTCAAATAAAACGCCGGATGCAAGACGGGCGTGCCCGTCAGCATCCGGCGCATCTACGGCTACCAGCTCAGCAGCTCGTAACCATCCTCGGTCACCACGAGCTGCACCTCGCACTGGGCCGAATCGCTGCCGTCCTTGGTGCGCACGCACCAGCCATCGCCCTTGCTGATCTTGATGTCGGGCGCCCCGGCGTTGACCATAGGCTCGATGGTAAAGACCATGCCCGGAGCCATGATGGTGTCCACATCGGGCGCCTCGGTGGTAAAGCCCACAAACGGGTCCTCGTGGAACTCCTTACCGATGCCGTGTCCGCCGTACTCGCGCACCACGCTAAAGCCGGCGTCCTCGACCGTCTTTTGCACGGCCTCGGCCATCACGGACAGCGGCAGCCACGGCTTGACGGCCGCCAGACCCGCCTCTACGCTGGCGCGGGTGACATCGACCAGGCGCTGGCGCTCGGCCGAGACCTCGCCGATGCAGAACATGCGGCTCGAGTCGCTAAAGTAGCCGTCCAAGATTGTGGAGCAGTCGACGTTGATGATGTCGCCCTCGTGCAGCACGTCCGTATCGCAGGGAATGCCGTGGCAGACCACATCATTGATCGAGGTGCACACGCTCTTGGGGTAGCCCTCGTAGTTGAGGTCGGCCGGCGTGCCACCGTGCTCGACGGTGTAGTCGTAGATCATCTGGTCGATCTGGTTGGTGGTCATGCCTGCGGCGATATGCTCGCCCACATAATCGAGCACGCCCACGTTGATGGCTGCCGAGCGCTTGATGCCCTCGATATCAGCGGGAGTCTTGTAGAGCGTGCGAGGCAGAACCTCCCAGCCTTCTTCCCACAAGCGCTCGAGGCGCTCATCAAAGGCGCTATGGCATTTCTTGTATTTCTTGCCGCTGCCGCACCAGCAAGCGTCGTTGCGGCCGGGCACGGGTCCTTTGTCATACATGGCTAACTTCCTTTCATTCGCAGCTAGTATAGCCCACCCACGCGGCCATAAAAGTTGCGGTGATATAGTTCCGATTTAAGCGGTTTAACAGCACAAATAGGAACTATATCACCGCAACTGATGGGGTGGGATGGCGGGCACTAGCTGCTGCGTGGTTTTGCTAGTAGCTCACCTGGCAGGGAATGTCGAGGGCTTGGACACGCGCGGCAATGGCGTCGAGCACCTCAGGCGTCGCTTTGGCAAGGCCGGCGACCGGCGTCTCGCGTGCCACCGTGTAGATGGTCGCCTCCTGCGGGCGAATGCGCTCAAGCGCCGTGAGCCAGGGGGCAACGTACTCCTCGCCGGTGTTGTCGATAAGCTTGCCCTGATACTCGCCGGTCAAAAAGATCGTCTGGATAATAACGTGACCGTCAAAGCTTGCGAACGTCTCGATCTGGTGCTCGACGTCGTAGGGGCCAACAGGCTGGTCGAGCAGCTGGATAAACGCCGGGTCGACCGTATCGAGCTTAAGGATATTGTCGTCGACCATCATGAGGGCGTCGTGCACCTCGGGGCGGTCGGCGCGCGTGCCGTTGGAGAGCACGGCAATCTTGCTGTTCGGCGCCAGCTCGTCGCGCAGCGCCACGGCACCGGCAATCGCCTGCGGAAACTCCGGTGCGGCGGTGGGCTCGCCGTTGCCGGCAAACGTGATGACATCGGGGAGTTCGCCCTCGGCGGCCATCTCGCGCAGCTTGGCTTCGAGCGCGTCGAGCACCACGGCGGCGGTGTTATACGACTCGTGGCAGGGACGCTCGGCGTTGAGGCCGTTCTCGCAGTAGATGCAGTCGAACGTACAAATCTTGCCGCTGGCAGGCATCATGTTGACGCCGAGTGAGAGACCAAGGCGACGGCTGCGGACGGGCCCAAAGATAGGGCTGGCATTCAAAAACGTAGACATAAGAAAGTCCCCTCGTAAAGTTCGCACACCAGCTTATCACCCTGCGAGTGGTTGGGTATGGGGCACCCCGATCAAACTCAAAAGCGGGACAACAAGCGCCGCTCTGCCGCCGCCCGATTAAGCCTGCTTCCAAACGCCGAGAACTTCGCCAACATATACCGTATGAAAATCGCGCTGAGGGTAGTTATCGTCGACAAGGCGGCGATCGACAAAGCCATCTTCTACAAGAGGCGCCGCATAGAACTTTTTACAGGTGAGCACGAGCTCCGATTCGGCGATGGCGCAAGCCCCATCGAGCTCGATTGCCGTGAGTTTGAGATGCTCGAGCTTGTCGCCGTCGCGCCCGCTTTTAGCGCCAAGGTAGCCAAGTTCGCGGCGGTGCCCCTCGCCTAGAAAACAGACGGAGAAGCGGTCGCCATGCTCCATAAGTTCGTGGGTGTAGCGCTGGGGTCGCACAAAGACGGTGACGGTGGAGAGCCCCCGATGGGGCGTGCCGTCGCCACGGCGCTCCCAAAGCGACCCCATCTGCCCCCACGAGATAGTCATGGCGTCATGAACGCCGTCTGCACTCCCGCTCACGAGGGCGGCCCATTCCATGCCAAACTTGGTTACCGGATTTACTTGCAGCGTTTCGATTGCGATTTTCTCCAACATATTGAGCTTCCTTTCGTGCTGTCGTCTCTTGAGCGTCTGTGGTCTTGCCTGCGTCCGACTGTTGGGGCTGGCGCTCATAAGCCGGATCAAATCTGCCGGTGACAAATACTGTGATAGTCCAAATATTCTCCTTCTTACCAGCGACGTAAAGAGGGCACAAAATACCAAGTTGGTTTCCTTTTAGTTAGCGGGATGATGCGAAAGTGATGATTCTATAACTCAAAATCTTGCAGTCCTACTTTGCAAGATTTAGACTTTCTTGCAGAATAGAACTGCAAGATTTGGAGTCGCCATGCCGTTTAACTCATTGGTGGAGGAGAAAATTCTTGACTTTGAGAAGCTCGGTATACCAGAGGTTTTCAATCGCGATCTTAAGCTCCTTCCCATTCAAAAGCCTGCGCGCAACAACCTTGCACAGGTGCTTGTGGGTACGCGCCGGTGTGGCAAGACGTTCCGTCTTTTTCAAGAGATGCACGACATTGTTGCGGCGGGCTATAACCCTCAGAATATTCTGTACTTCAACTTTGAAGACGAGCGTCTCAAGCCGTATTCGGTGGCGCTGCTTTCCGATGTGCTCGATACGTTCTTTGCCATGCGTCCTACGGCAAAGGAAGAAGGGTGCTTTCTCTTTTTCGATGAGATTCAAGAAGTTCCCGACTGGAGCCTTTTCTTGAGGCGTGTTATCGATTCAACTGAAGCAACGGTCTACGTCACGGGTTCCTCATCAAAGATGCTGTCGGCTGAGCTTGCCTCGGAGTTCAGGGGCCGCTCGATTTCCAAAGAGCTTTTCCCATTGAGTTTTGCTGAGTTCGTTCGTTGGTCGACGGGACAATCCGTCAGCGCTTCCGATGGGTTTTCATCGACTGACGCAGCTGTGCTGCGAAATGCGCTTAATGATTATCTACTTCGTGGCGGTTACATCGCAGCGCTCAAATTGCCCGCCGCCGACGGCATGATACTCATGCAAGAGTACGCGTACCGCACGGCGGCGATGGACGTGATCGAGCGATATAACCTGCGAATGCCGCAAGTCGCGGTGAGCTTCCTCACCAGGTGCCTCGCCTCGTCTGGACGCGAGCTCTCTGTGAATAAGATCGCGCACGAGTTAAAAAGTCGGGGAGTCTCGACATCACGAGAGACGCTGTCAAGCCTGCTGTCGTATTACGAGGAGGCTTATTTAGTCTTTTCTTTGGGTGATTTGAACCGAGCGCTTGCCGATAACCCTCGTTCTAGCTCAAAGGTTTATTCGGTCGATCCGGGAATGTTTGCTGCGTTCTCAAAAGCGGCAAGCAAGGAAGTGGGCCAGCGGCTGGAGACAGCGGTGTTCAATAGGCTCCGTCGTCTAGCACCGGTCGCGCGCACGGGCTCTCTTGCCCGACTGACGTTTGAGCACGAGAAGAAATCTCATGAGATCGATTTTGTGATGGGGGATGCCCTACTCGGTGATGCGTATCAGTTGATTCAGGTGAGCACGGAGATAACGAATCCCAAGACGCTGCAGCGTGAGGTGTCAGCCCTTACGGCGGCCATGTCCAAATACGGCATCGATGAATCGGCTATCGTAACAATGGATACCGAAGATGCGATTGAAACCCAATCGGGAATCATTCGAGTGGTTCCTGCTTGGAAATGGCTGATTGACTAATTGTGCTGCAAGTAAAGGGCGCCAGACGGGTAGAGTAAACGCGTTCGTTTCTGTACAAATGACGCCAAAACAGCCAAGCCACACCTTGACGCGGCCGGACAGCGTTGACGATAGGACCACAACATGGATTTTACGGTTGAGAATGCGGGCACCGCGATTGCCTGTCGCGAGTATGCCGGCCCGGACGTGCCGTCCGATGCGCCTGCTCTGGTATGCGTGCACGGTGCCTGCGTCGACGGTGTCTTTTTTGACGGCATCGGCCGCGAGCTCAGCCGCGACTATCGCGTAATTACCTACGACCGCCGCGGTTGCGGCGAGAGCGGCGACGCTGTAGACGGACGCTACGACCTCGCCGCCCAGGCCGCCGACCTGCAGGCCGTTATCGAGCATATTGGCGCTCCGGCAAACGTGCTCGCGCACAGTGCCGGTACGCTGGTGACCCTGGAGCTTCTCCGTGCAAACCCCGACATAATCTCGCGTGCGATTCTGCATGAACCCGCCGTGACGGATGAGGGTGCCGGCCTGGGCGCGGCCCCGGTTTTGCTCGAGATGATCGCCGCGGGAAAGGTCTCCAGGGCATTACGGGCCTTCCTGGGCGCCATCGGCGATTCGGACCCCGAGGCCCCCAAGTTAACCGAGGCAGAAGCCAAGCATGCCCTGCGCAACGGCCGCAGTTTCATGGCAAACGAATACGGGATTACTATGACCTGCGTTCCCGATTGGGATAGCGTTCGCGCGTCAAAAACGGTGGCCGCCGTGCTCCTGGGCGAGCTCTCGATTGGCACGCCCCGCGAGGCTGGTACGCGAGCGGCTGCCGAATATCTCGATTGTCTTCTCGTGACGATCCCGGGCGCGCATAACGGTCTGCGCGATCGCCCGGCAGCGGCTGCCCGGGCTGTCCGTGGCATCCTGGGGCTCTAGCATCCGCAAACGTTTCGGCCGTATTAACAAATGTGCTCAAAACCTCACGTCTGCGGTTTCAATCGCGCCGTCTGCCAACTCATAAAAATGTAGCAGCATTCACGTACTTACCTGCATCGACAAGGTGTTACCCTTGTAGCATTTGGAACCCACCGCTACCATGCGAAACTATCGAAAGGGCCCCATATGCTCAATAATCACGAGGCCAATCTAACCGACGAGGAGGCTGCCGCCGAGGTCGCCCGTGTCGCGAAGACCTACCCCGTGGTGCGTTTGCTGTCGGCCGATCAGGTCAAGAGTGACCGCAACTGCCTGCTCGCTGGCGATCGGTGCCCTTGCCTGCGCCAGTCAAGTCTTGAGGCCATGGCAAGCTCCGATGAGATATCGGAGCGGCTGCTCAGCGACGGCGTTGAGTACCGTGCCCGTGTGCGCTCTTTGACGGTCGAGGGCGAGCCTCACGTATTGCTGATGGTGCGCCCTATCGATGAACAAGAGGCCGCAGAAGAGGACCTTGTCTACACCGATGTGCTGACGAGCGTGCATAATCGTCGATATTACGAGGAAAAGCTTCGTAGTGCCCGCATGAATGCCGGCGTTGCGATGATCGACCTCGATGATTTTAGGGTCTTCAACGATACCTGTGGTCGTCATGCCGGCGACCTTGCGCTCGGTGCTGTGGCGGCGGCCATTCGCGGCAGCATTCGCTCGACTGACGAGCTTGTGCGCCTTGGCTGCGACAAGTTCGTGGCCGTCATGCCCAATATCCCCTCCGATGACTTTGCGCGTCGCCTGCGCCATGTATCCGATGCCGTTCATGCCACGATCGTCCCGGGCCATGAGCGCGTCAGCTTGTCAGCGTGTGTGGGCGGCGTTCGCATTAACGGCGAGACGGTCGATGAGGGCGTAAGCCGCGCGGTTCAGCTTTTGAGCCACGCCAAGGCAAAGCCCGGTACGGTCGTGACCGACAACGACGCAATCGCGACTTTCCAAAGCCAAAAGCCCTCGATCCTTATTGTCGATGACTCCGAGATGAACCGTGTCATCCTCAACGAGATGCTCAAGGACGAGTATCACGTCCTGGAGGCTGACAACGGCCGCGCGGCGCTCGATATGGTCGACCGTTATGGTGATGAGCTGTCGCTTGTGCTGCTCGATATTGTCATGCCGGGCATGAGCGGCTTTGAGGTACTGGCCGACCTGTCGCACCGGTCTGTCGCCGATAACCTGCCCGTCATCATGATCTCGAGTGAAGATTCCGACGACGTGGTGCTGCGCGCCTACGAGTTGGGCGCTTCGGACTACATCAACCGCCCGTTTGATGCGCGCGTCGTGCGCCGCCGCGTGAGTAACACCATCCGCCTGTATGCCAAGCAGCGTCGCCTGACAAACCTGCTGTCTCAGCAGTACAACGCGCGCGTTAAGAACAGCCGCATGCTCATCGATATCATGGCCGGCGTCATGGAGCTTCGTAACGGCGAGAGTGGCCTGCACGTCACGCATATCGAAAAGCTGACCGAGCTGCTGTTGGGCTGCCTGGTGCATCGCAGCGACAAGTTTCCGCTCGACAACGAACAGCGCTCCACGATCGCTATGGCCTCGGCGCTGCACGATATCGGCAAGATGTCGATCGACGACGCGATCCTCAACAAGCCCGGACGCCTGACGTCCGAGGAGTTCGAGATTATGAAGACCCACACCACCCTCGGCGCAGATATGCTGCTTGAGTTGGGCCGTCAGCATGCCGGCAATTCCTTGTTGGAGTACGCATACCAGATCGCGCGCTGGCACCACGAGCGTTGGGACGGCAAGGGCTATCCCGACGGCCTTAAGGGCGACGACATTCCCATTGCCGCGCAGGTGGTCTCGGTGGCCGATGTATACGATGCGCTCACGAGCGTGCGCGTGTACAAGGATGCCATCCCGCACCAGGAAGCGATTCAGATGATTCTGGACGGCAGGTGCGGTGAGTTTAACCCGCTACTGCTCGACTGCCTGCTCGAGGTGCAGGACCGTATTGCCGAAACGCTGGCACGCCCTGCCGACGTCGTCGCGTTTCCCACGATTTAGTTTGATCGAAGGAGTTTCATTCCATGATTTCCATGCGTGAAGCGTATGAGAAGATCGGCGCCGATTACGATGGCGCATCCGTTCGGCTGATGGGCGAGGAGATGCTCGCCCGCTTTGCCCTTAAGTTCCTGGATGACGAGAGCATGGACAAGTTCGAGGCCGCTATGGCGGCAGGAGACGCCGAGAGTGCGTTTATGGCCGTGCATACGCTCAAGGGCGTGAGCCAGAACTTGGGGTTCGACAATCTGTATGAGCCGGCGGTTGTGGTGACCGAGGCGTTGCGTAATGCCGATACCGTTGACGGCGCCCGTGATGGGATACATGCGCTACGGCAGCAGTATGCGGCAACGATGTCGGCCCTGCGTGAGGCGGCTGAGTAGGAGGCTACGAGTTTTGGCGTATTCCAAGCTTGTTGATGTAGATACGAAAGGGCGCCCCGCCGGACCATATGGTTGGCGGGGCGCCCTTATTTGTTGCGGTGTTCGTAAACTAGCGGGCCTGCTTAACCTTAGCCGCTGCCTCGACAAACGACTTCCACAGGTTAAAGTCGGTCTCGAGCGTCTGCCACGTGTACTCAGGGTGCCATTGCACGCCCAGGCAGAAAGGCTGGCCTTCGACTTCGATGCATTCGGGCACGCCGTCGGTTGCCTTGGCGACCAAACGCGTGCTCTTACCCAGACGATCGACGCAGCAGTGGTGTGCGGAGTTGGTTTGGATCAGCTTGTGTCCGCCAACCGCGCGCTCCAGCAGCGAGCCCGGTACGACCTCGACGGGGTGCACGGGATCGTTGAGCACGTGGGTGTGACGCCACTGCGTGCGACCCTCACGCGCACCCAGGCTCGGCACGTCCATGCACAGGGTGCCACCGGTGGCGACGTTTAACAGCTGCGTGCCGCGGCAGGTGGTAAAGAGCGGTTTTTTGGCGCGGAGCACCTCGTTGACCAGCTTGAACTCAAAGCGATCGCGGATCTCGCAGCAGAGCGTAGGGTCGTAAGGGCGCTCGTCGCCCCAGCGCTTTGGGTTGACGTCCGGGCCGCCGGGGATGGCGACGCCGTCGGCGATGTCCACGTAATGACGGATGACCTCGATATCCTCGGTGATGGACATCTGCAGCGGCAGGCCGCCGGCGGCAAGGATGGCATCGACAAAGACGCTGGCGATCTCCTCGTTGGGGGAGAGCGTCTCGCTCAAAAACGGCTTCGCCTCTTCCCAGCGCGGCGCGACGAGGATAAGCGGACGGTCGGCGGGGGCGACGTCAACATGCGGGGTATAGGACGATGAAGTGCGAGTTCCGATCATAGGTGTAACTTTCGAATCCGGATGGTCATGGCAAGCGGGCGAGCGCACGGCTGGTTAGTGGCCCTTGATGGAGTTGAGGAAGTCCTGGGCGCGCTTGGTCTGGGGATGGTCGAAGAACTCGTCGGGCGTGCCGGTCTCCACGATCTGACCATCGGCCATAAATACGACGCGGTCGGCTACGCGGCGGGCAAAGTTCATCTCGTGCGTAATCACGATCATCGTCATGCCCTGCTGGGCCAGACGAACCATGACCTCGAGCACCTCATTGATCATCTCGGGGTCAAGGGCGCTCGTAGGCTCATCAAAAAGCATGGCCTTGGGCTGCATGGCAAGCGAGCGAGCGATGGCCACGCGCTGCTGCTGGCCGCCCGAGAGCTGTGCGGGCACCTTATCGGCCTGCTCAGCCACGCCCACGCGGCTCAGGAGGTCCATGGCGCGCTCGCGAGCCTCGTCCTTGGACACGCCCAGCACGTCGACCGGACCCAGCATGACGTTCTGCAGCACGGTCATGTGCGCGAACAGGTTGAACTGCTGAAACACCATGCCCAGCTCGGCGCGCATGCGGGCAAGATCTTTGCCTTCTTGCGGCAAGGGCTGGCCCTCGATGAGGATCTCACCCGAGTCGATAGTCTCCAGGCGGTTGATGGTACGGCACATGGTCGACTTGCCCGAACCCGAGGGGCCAATCACGACAACGACCTCGCCGCGGTCGACCGAGAGGTTGATGTCATTGAGGACATGCAGATCGCCGTAGTGCTTATCGACATGCTTGAGCTCGATCAGCGGCTGGTTGCCGGAAGCGGAAGTGCTCTGTGCCATAATGCTCGGCTCCTTATTCCTAGAAATCGTAAATCGTTAGCGGATGATGGTCGCGCCGGTCTTGTGCGAAACGTAGACGGCGGCCTTGTTAATCGCGACATTGATGAGGATGTAGATGACCGCGATCACCAGGTAGACCGACACGAGGGCGTCGTAGTTGGTAATGAGCACGCGGGCATTTTGCATCAGGTCGGGGTAGCTCACCACGTAGGCGACGGTGGTGTCCTTGACCACGACTACGAGCTGCGAGATCAGCGACGGGATGATAAACCGAATCGCCTGGGGCAGCACGATTTTAAAGGTGATTTTGGCCTTGGAGAGGCCGAGCGCCTGGGCTGCCTCGACCTGGCCGCGCGGTACGGCGTTGACGCCGGCGCGGAAGATCTCGGCCAGTACGCCGGCTGCGGCGAGGGCGACGGGCAGCGTGAGCATCCAAAACGACGGCAGCGCGATCTTGTACTGGGGCAGCACCAAAAAGAAGAAGTAGATGAACAGCAGGCTCGGTACGCCGCGGAAGAAGTCGGTGAGCACGCGGCAGACCAGCTGTAGCGGCTTGATGTCGCTCGTGCGGCCGAGCATAAGGGCGAGGCCCAGCACCAACGCGATGGCGCCTGCGGTGAGTGCGACCTTTACCGTGCCCTCAAAACCGGCAAGCAGGAACTTCCAGGTGGTGAGGTGCGTAAAGAAGTACCAGTAATGGACCGAAAGCTGGCCGGTCACATAAAAGCGCTGCAGTACCAGAGCGATGAGCGCGGCCACGGCAACAAGTGAGATGGTGGTGCCGACGCGAATCTTGGCGCGCATCTTGGGGCCGGGAGCCTCGTAGAGCGCATCGCGCATGGTGAGCGCGGAGGTGGAGTGCTTGCTCATCGGAGGATCATCACCTTCTTATCGATATAGTTGCCAATGTGGCTCACCACAAAGGCCGTGCCCAGGTAGCCGAGCGCCGAGATAAAGAACGCGGCGACGCCGCCGAGCGAGCGCGTGTTGATGTAGCTCACCACGCCGGTGAGCTCCTGCGGTTGAAGCGGCACCTGACTGCCGAGCGCGGTGGTGAGCATGACGGCGATAAAGAGGTTGGTCATGGGCAGCACGCTCGAGCGCAGCGCCTGCGGAATCACAATCTTGGCGAGGATACGGCTGAAGCTCATGCCCAGCGAGCGGGCGGCTTCCACCTGGCCGACACCGACGGTGTTGATGCCGCTCATAAAGTTCTCGGAGCCAAAGGCAGAACCCAAGAGCACTGTGGCGACGATGACGCAGGTGCGGTAGGGCAGGACGACCTTGAGCGGCGGCAGCGCGTAGACGACGATAATGAGCAGCGCGATGCCGGGGATGTTACGGAAGACCTGGACATACAGGTCGCCAAAGACGCGCAGCGGCTTGAGCGGCGACACGCGCATCACGGTGACGGCGACGGCCAGCACCATGGCGATGGCAAACGACTCAAGCGTCATGCCCCAGGTTGCTAGCAGCGCGTCGATATAGTTCTGGCCATAGAGCGACCAGAGCTCGGAGAGACTCATGCGGACCTCCCGCCGGTAAGGAAAGGGGCTCCCGTGTGTACGGAAGCCCCGACAACTCAGTGAGGAAACAGTTTAGCGCAATAAAGCGCATCGTGCGTTTCCGTATGGTTTCGTAGCGGCCGTTACTAGGCTCGCTGCCTAGGCGCCGATCTCGGGCAGCTCGGGAACATTGGTGTCGCCCGTACGGTCGCCGATGCAGATCTGCCACAGCTCGGTCCAGGTGCCGTCATCCTCGATCTTCTTAAGGAAGTCGTTGACAAAGGCGACACCGTCGGAATCGAGCGGCAGGCCGATGCCGTAGGGCTCCTTGCTGCCGAAGGGCTTGCCGGCAATCTTGTACTTGCCGGGCTCGCGGACCAGGGCGCTCTGCTGCATGTTGTTGTCGATGACGTAGGCATCGACGCGGCCCTGCTGGAGTGCCTGACGTGCCTCCTCGTCGGTCTTGAACTCCTGCTGGCTGGCCTTGGGGGCGAACTCCTCCAGGATGGCGGGGCCGTTGGAGCCGGACTGGACGGCGACGTTCTTATCGGCCAGGTCGTCGACGCCCTTGATGTCGTCGTTATCGGCAAGCACCAGGATGGCCTGCTGCGTGTAGTAATAGGGACCGGCAAAGGAGACAAGCTTCTTGCGCTCGTCGGTGATGGTGTAGGTGGCAAAGACGGCGTCGACCTGGCCGTTCTGTAGGACGGACTCGCGCGTGTCCGAGGTCACCTGGGTGATCTCGACCTTGTTCTCGCCTAGGATGTAGTTGGACAGAAGCTGCGCGATGCCGGCATCGAAGCCACGGGTCTGACCGTCTTTCTCGTTGAGGAGGGAGAAGAGCGTGGAGGTCTGAACGCCACCGATCTTAAAGACGCCGGCGTCCTTGACGGCCGTGGCCCAGGTGCTGGCAGCGATGGCATCGTCATCGGCCTTGGGACCGTTGTTAACGAGCTTGTCGAATGCCTTGGCGTCGAGCGTGGTGGAAGCCTCGGTACCCTCGGAGCTCTTGGAGGAACCGGCGGCGGAACCCTTGTCGGCCTCGGCGCTGGTGTCGGAGCAGCCGGCAAGACCAAGGCCGGCGACGGTTGCGAAGGTGGCGGCAACGAAGCCGCGGCGGTCGAGAACGACCTGCTGGGAGAGGTTCTTGCTCATGGGAGAACACCTTTCTCAATAAAATCCCTAGCGGTTGAGTAGAGTTATACCCTATCCCGCTCAAATGGGTCAACACGAAATAACTCAGAAACATACTTGCCTTATGGGTAATTCTACCTACCAAAAAGGGACAGGCACCTTTGTGGTGGTTCTTGCAGATGTGGTGGCCTGCCTCGCTGCTTTGTCTCAATCTGTAACAGGTAGACGAGGAAATGGGTTCTAGCTGTTACAGATTGAGATTATCTCCTTAATGGGATTCGAATGTCTCAATCTGTAACATCTAGACGGGCAAAAGGTCTCTATCTGTTACAGATTGAGACAAAGGTCAGGAGCAAAGACGGTTTGTCTAGATCTGTAACAGTTAGACAGGAATTCGGGCCCTAGATGTTACAGATCGAGATAGTTGAGCTCAAAAATAAAAACCTCCGCAGGGGTGCTTCCCTTGCGGAGGTTTTTTACTTGTTGAGTAGCCTTACGGCCTCGGCGGCCATGTTCTCGACCGTCATGCCGTTCTGAGCGAGCAGCTCGTTGGGGTCGTAGCGGTCGGGGAAGCCCTTGGCGATGCCGAAGGTGCGCGTGCGCAACGGCGTGCATGCCAGATAGCACGCGACGCGTTCGCCCCAGCCGCCGTCCAAGATGCCGTCCTCGAGGGTGACGACAACGCGATGCTCGGCGGCAAGGCTGTCGAGGAACTCGCGGTCAAGCTCGGTTGCAAAGCGAGGGTTGACGAGCGTGGCCTCGATGCCGTACTCGGCAGCCAAGCGATTTGCCACGCGCTCGCCCAGCTCAAAGAAATCGCCGAGCGCGAGCACGGCCACGTCGCGGCCCTGGCGCACCACGTTGTAGCGAACGGCGCTGTAGTCGGTGTCTTCGGCAGGCGCCAGGTCGGGGCGGCTTACCAGGCCAATGCCTGGTATACGGATCGCTACGGGATGCTCGCGGTGGTCGAGCGACCAGCTCAGCATGGACAGATATTCCTCCATGCAGGCTGGTGCCAAGTAGTGCATGTTGGGAAGACCGCCCAGCATGGAAATATCAAAGAACGAAAGGTGCGTCTCGGACGTAGTGCCAAAGATTGATGCGCCAAACACTAGGATCGTCGCCGGGGCATCGTTGAGGCACAGGTCGTGCCACAGTTCGTCGTAGGCGCGCTGCAAAAACGTGC
>ERZ1034842.311-NODE-311-length-22211-cov-17.140820_pt1 | contig 22211 bp, 21 predicted proteins | sample MGYA00520634_ERZ1034842 | MGnify/ENA primary metagenome ERZ1034842 (study PRJEB33766, sample SAMN09781734) | gut metagenome | biome: gut microbiome | host: Homo sapiens | place: Madagascar | study: EMG produced TPA metagenomics assembly of the PRJNA485056 data... | reverse complement strand
CTGCAAGTATTATTATTTTTAGAAAATTAGGTGTTATTTAGGGATAGATTCTAAACCGGAGAACATCCGCTGCGGCTTGGCCAGGGAGTTTGCTGTTAAGTTCAAGGTGTCTGCACAAACCATGCAGATCCGGCTTCGTGATATGGGTCTCCTTGAGCTTACCGAGCCAGAACCTCGATTGTTCTGAACCCATCAATTTTGTGCCAGCGTGCTCGGATGTCCACGCTGACAAATGCTGACTATTTACTAAACACTCAATTAACGAAAGGTAGACATTAGCTATGTGTACGACGTATAATACCAAGAAGGCTTTTCGTTCTCTGTCACAAGTCATGCAGAAAGCCATCTTTGAAAAACTCGCTCCTGAACTTGAAATTGACTGGACCAAAGTCAAAGTACGGAACGTCGACCATCTTTATTCGCAGTTCCTCACTCTCTGTGATGAACTCCGGGGTAAGGTTGATTCAGCGCTGTATGAGATCTTTGTTTTTGCGGAACATCCTGTCAATGCCACAACTCTGCATAATTTGATCGCTCAGCAGAGACTTATCCCTCCTGCTGAATTCGATGAGTGGAGTATCCATGATAAAGCCGCATGGGTATTTCTGCAAGACGAAACCGCATGGACCCAGGCTGCCAGATTTGCTCATGTAGATCGCATGACAGAGTCTCTCTGGTTTGTCCAAAAACTTTTTAATAGCGGTGTCGGGAAGGTTGAGTATGAAGATGAGCGCTTTGATCGACTGGAACAGGGAATAAGCAGGTATATTTACAATTTGGAAGGCCGGGGTAAATACTGCTTTATTGAGTATTTCGAACGCCCCGCGCTGGATAAGGAGTGCTTCTTCCTTTACCTGAGCGACTATCCCAGGAATACTATGCAGTGGAAAGGCGGAAACGACTTCTCACGCGGGATCGACAAACACGCCTATGAAATCGTCATAGTTTATGATCGGAAGGAAAACCACCTGTCTGTTCGAACCACTGGACCTCGCGCCCACAAAGAGCGTTTGTGCCAGATCTGGGCCGAAACGATGCGGAACACAATTATCCAAGATGCCGATTTGAAGAAGCAGGCATTTGATATTTCCGGATTCAAAAAAGGCCCTGATAACATCATTGTTGATCCGCTGTCTGACGTTCGAGAAGCAAAGGTGCTTATGCTTGAAGCCGGGATTGCCGGTAACAAAGGCAGCCGCCGCGTTTATGAGGAATCCGATCTGGACCTCTATACCCAGATGCGCAAAGAACTGAACCCGGATCGCGTCCCGATGTCCATTCTGGATATATCTTGTGTGAAGCTCCGCCTTCTGCTTGATCCGAAAAAGTATGGCCGGAAGCAATGCCAGACCGTAACGGTCCGCCCGAACTCCTGCAGCATCAACAGCAAAGATCCCGGCGTTCAGCAGGTTATCATGGAAACACTGAAAAGCTGGGGGATCGTATGTGCGTAAAAGCAATTCAACTGGTAACGGATCGATTATGCCTGACCGATCCCGAATGGCAGAGCAAGGAACTTGGCGGAGAAGCAGAAATGTGGGTAAAGGCCGGAATTCTCCGGGCCACCAAGCGCTATACAACGGTTGACTGCGATTGTGACGAACAACTGCACCAGGCAGATGTCATGGAGTTTGAGCGCGACGGAAAAACAAAGTATATGGCATTTTGCGCTTTGACCGGTGGAGCCAGAGAGGTGAAAGAAGAAGAGTTGATCGGCTACACTTTTCAGCCAGCAAAGGTGGCGGAGCTGTTTCATTCGCTGTTCCGATGCCGGGCAGATGTTGAAATGATTATTCCCGGTCGCCTTTGGAAGATGGGCCGGTCTGGAGTTCCTGTTGCAGGCCGTAGCCGGGATATTTATTTCACGCCTCGTCTGAACGATGATCCGCAGGACATATATAGCAAGCTGCCGGATACAAAGACACCTTTATTGATCGTTGGCAGCAGCCGTTATTCCAAGAGCCCGGATAATCCGTATGATGACAACCGGATCGTTTCACTGGACACGATCCTGATGATTCAGGACGACAAATGGGCGCTTGATATGGAATGGCTGCACCAGCTGGCCTGTGATGGGCCTGACGAGGAACCAGAGCCCGAAACACGTGACGCAACAGCGACGACTGTCGGAGCTATGAAAAAAGCTCTGCATGAGTATCTGGAAACACAGTACCGGCATTATTGTCACGAGTTGAGTCGGGGCAACGGATCTCAGCTGTTGAAGCCGATCACGCAGGAGCACCTTGCAGAACGTATCGGAAAAAGCAAACCGCGCGTTTCAGCGCTGTTGGAATTGAAAGTCAAGTTTGAAAAATGTACGCATCCGGAGATTCGGGCAATGTGGGACGCATCCCACAATCTTGAAAAGATGATCGCCTACGGGAATAAGCATTGGGGCAGTCGGAGAAAGACTGCTTAAAAACACGAAAAGCCTCCGGGAATTGCTCTTGGAGGCTTTTTTACTGTTCGGACACTTTCGGCAAGGTGGAAGCAACATTTTTTTTAGGGAATTTCGGGGTTTTGTTGCTTTTAATTGATATAAGACAAGGTGATTGTATTCTCTCTGAAACCGCATCATTAAAATCCGTCTTTTACGTCAAAAACGGCTATTTTGAGCTCAAATCGGGTAAAGGACGCCGTCCTCCACCCGGAGAGAAAGAGAGAGGATTTTTGCCAGAATACTTTTGTTTGGCACCCGAAAAAGCGCCAGTTCCCATTCTCTGTGGCAAAATCGATTATTGGTAAGACTTTAAGGCTGAAATAGATAGGACACAAAAGAAAAGAGCACTAACGTAAACCGTTAATGCTCAATGAGTTAGTTATGGTGGAGGTGGCGGGAATTGAACCCGCGTCCTGTGATGGCATTACGCCAGCATCTACATGTTTGTTTCGCCTACAATGCTTATCGTCACGCAACCTCGCCGGCGGACGGGCGGTATTGTGACTATTCCACAATTCAGAATCTCGTCAAATGTCAATGGACAAATTCATTTGACCAGGGCGCTGTCGTCGCTGCCAGCCCATAGCACCCGTCTGGGGGGCAGCGTCGCCGCATCAGGCAGCGAGTGCGTACTCTTCGTTCGCAGTTATAGTTTTGATCGAATTTTTACGAGGCCAACGATCATCCTCGACATGCCGCTAACGCTAAGCGCGTCCAGTCGAAACCAAGACACCCCCAACATTGTGGATATTTCAAATCTTATTTATAGCATACAATTTAAAAATGTCAAATAAAAAATTAAAATTATCGAAGAATAAAATCAGACCAGCTTCTTTTCTTCGGAGCTGTCTTTTCCTCCGCCGGAACAACAACCGCTTCCAGAACTTCCTGAGTCACAACGCGCAACGTCGAACCAGAAGCCAGCGGATTGTCGCCGGGCAATACAGTGTCAACCACTTCAACTCCGTTCCGCGAGGTGCGGATCACATTCAACGCGGGATCCAGCGGAACCCAAATCGTTGTCTGAAAACGAAAATCAACCGCGTCGGTATCGGACGAGGAAAGCTCCACTTTCACCCGGCAAGTTTCAATTCCCCGAAATTTCTCCGTTCCTGCAATCACTGCCTCGGCTTTCAGCGACGAAGGCTCCACCTTCAAACCGCGCGCATGAAGAGAATCCAGCACAGGGCGTGCAGAAATTTTCCATTTATAGCCGGGTGTCAACGGAGCAGAAGCTCCCAATGTGTTCTTCAGAGAACCGTTCGACGCCGGGCGGAACACCGCACTCAGCAGAGCCGCTGCGGATGGTTCCAGTTCGGCTCCGGTTGCGGAATCGGTAAACCGCGTTTTTTTTCCGCGCAGATCTGCAAGAACCGTTTTGCGATTCAGAAGTTCAGAATTGAAGCAATGCCCGTTCAGGAAGCCTCCGCAACTGGAAATCCGGATCTCCAGCCGCACCGGAGCGCCCGTTTCATTGACTTCCAGCACCTTGATATCAGCAAATAGAGTCGCATTGAGCGACTCGCGCCGCTCTACCGGCTTGTCGGGCCCCGGAAGCGCAATGGTGTATTCCCGCACAGCCGTGAGGCTGATCTCCGCATTGAAATACGCACCGGGCTTTGACGGGCGGTCAAACGAGAGACGCGGCGGCTCCGCCGCTGATGCGGTCAGGAGCGTCAGAGCAAAGAAAATTGCGGGAAGTATTTTTTTCATACGAACTCAAAATCGTCCATGCTGTCGAGTTCGGCGCGGATGAATTTCACCGCTTTGGCAATGGCGTTTGCGCGATGACTGATCGCATCCTTGACATCCGACGGCAGTTCACCGAACGTTTTGTCGTAGCCTTCCGGAATAAACACGGGATCGTAACCGAAACCGTTTGTACCGCGCGGAGCCTCGGCAATCGTGCCGTGAACTTCGCCGCGGAACAGCGCCACATCATCGCCGCGGTAGGCAATGGCAATCACACAGACGAAACGGGCTTTGCGATTCGTCTTGCCCTTCATGGCGTCCAGCAGTTTTGCGATACGCTGAGCGTCCGTCGCGCCTTCTCCCGCATAACGGGCGGAGTAGATGCCGGGAGCGCCGTCAAGCGCCTCGACTTCGAGTCCGGAATCGTCGGCAAAAGCCGCCATATCGGCATAGGCGGAGGCCTGTTCCGCCTTGCGCTCCGCGTTCTCCTCGAACGACTTGCCGTCCTCTATCAGGACGGGGAAGTTCGGGAGCGTGTCGGGCGTGACGATGTTGACGCGTGAATTCAAATCTTCAAGGAGTTTGCGGAACTCTTCGATTTTGTGTTTGTTGCCGGTCGCGGCGAGAAGCTGAAGCATGGGATTCTCCTTTTGTTGCGGACGCGGTCAGTATGCGCGTTCGTTTCGTCCTTCGATATAGTTGATGAATGCGCGGTTGCAGACTTTTGCGCCGCCCTGGGTCGGGTAGTTGCCCGTGAAATACCAGTCGCCCGTATGATTCGGACAGGCTTCATGCAGGCCCTCAATCGTCTGGAAGATCACCGAAACTTCCGCGCGGATTCCGACCGGGGAGAGCAGTTCCGCAATCTTGGCGGAAAGCTGTTCGGCGGTGAACGGAGCATAGATTTCCTGCACGTAATTCGGAACCGGACCTTCGCAGCACTGCGAGCTCTTTGCCTTGCGGTAGACTTCTTCGATGACATGAAGCTGGTTCGACTCCTTCAGCAGCTCAATCGCAGCTTGGAACGCGACAAAGTCGCCGAGCTTCGCCATGTCGATTCCGTAGCAGTCCGGATAACGGATCTGCGGGGCGGAAGAGACCAGAAGAATTCGCTTGGGACCGAGGCGGTCCAGAATCTTCAGGATACTTTCGCGCATGGTCGTGCCGCGGACAATGGAATCGTCGATGATGACGAGCGTATCCTGCCCGCGCCGGATCGTGCCGTAGGTGATATCGTACACGTGCGCAACAAGGTCGTCGCGGCTGGTATCGGCGGTAATGAATGTGCGGAGCTTGGCATCTTTGACCGCCACCTTTTCAAACCGAGGGCAGAGCGCGAGAATGGATTTCAGATTGACCGAGTTGAAGTCGCGGTCCTTGAGCTCCATGAGTTTCTGTGTAATAACAGTCACACAATGCTCGCGGAGGGCATCCATGAGACCGTAATAGCAGATTTCCGCCGTATTCGGAATGAAGGAGAAAACCGTGTTCTCCATGTCTTCATTGATTGCGCGGAGGATTTCCGGGGTGAGGTGCTTGCCGAGTTTCTTGCGTTCCTGATAGATATCGGCATCGGTTCCGCGCGAGAAATAGATGCGCTCGAACGAGCAGCGCTTCGGCTCCGGAAGCGGCGTGGTGTAGGGCTCGACAGTGATCGCGCCGTAGCGCTTGATCACAATCGCGTGTCCCGGTGGAAGCTCATGGATCAGTGATTCATCCTGAATATTAAAGGTAGTCTGAATCACCGGCCGCTCGGAAGTGACAACAGCGACTTCGTCATCCACATAGTAGAAGGCTGGACGGATTCCTGCGGGGTCGCGGAGCACAAAGGAATCGCCGTGACCGATGAGACCGGCGATAACGTATCCGCCGTCCCAGTGTTCGCAGGCGCTGCGGAGGATTTCCATAACGTCCAGATTCTTTGCGATATAGGCTTCCGCCTCGCGCCGGGTCATGCCGCCGGCGATGCACTCCTCTTCCATCCGGATTGTGGTTTTGTCGAGATAATGTCCGATCTTTTCGAGCACGGTCACCGTATCGGAACGGTCTTTCGGATGCTGACCGATGTTGACGAGACGCTGAAAGAGTTCATCGGTGTTGGTGAGGTTGAAGTTTCCGGCAACCACGAGAGTGCGGGTCATCCAATTGCTTTCACGGAGAAACGGGTGACAGCGTTCGATGCCGTTCCCGCCGTAGGTTCCGTAGCGGAGGTGTCCGAGGAAGAGTTCGCCGGTGAAGCGGGCGTTTTTCTTGAGCCATTCAGGATCTTCGGGGCGGGCTCCCGGCTGCTGGGCGACCTGGGCGATCTCCGCCGATACATCGTGAAAAATGTCTTTGATCGGCGTCGTCGTGTTCGATTTCTGAATGGAAATGTACTTGTTGCCGGGGGAAATGTCGAATTTGATATTCGCCATTCCGGCACCGTCCTGTCCGCGGTTGTGCTGTTTTTCCATCAGCAGACAGAGCTTGTTGAGACCGTAGAGGGAGGTTCCGTATTTCTCTTTGTAGAAGCGCAGCGGCTTCAGAAGACGGATCATTGCAATTCCGCATTCATGCTTGATAGGATCGCTCATGGTGAAAGCCTTTCAGGAAAATTTTCTCCTTTAAAATACATCATTTTTTCTATTTTTACAGTACGGAAACAAAAAAAACAGAGATTTTTATCCGTTACGCCGTCCGGCGTTTGACTTTCCCGCGTTTCCTCCGTATATTATAGAGAACAACATTGAGAGAAATTATGAATTTTGCATTTGCCCTGTTCCGGTATTTTCCCTTCGGCGGACTCCAGCGCGACATGCTCCGCATGGCGGAGTGCGCGGTTCGGCGCGGTCACTGCGTCACAATCTTCACATCCGAATGGAACGGCGAACCTCCTGCGGACGGAATCAGCGTCCGGCTTCTCCCCGTCACAGCCTGGAGCAATCACGGACGCGCCAGCCAGTTCGAAACGGCGTTTCTGAAACAGGCAAACGGATTCGACGCGCGTTTTGTCTTCAACCGCATGGCGGGCGGGGACTTCTATTTTGCCGCAGACAACTGCCTTGCGGTCGAAATTCCGCGCAAGCATTCCGCGCTGATGATGAAGCTGAATCCGCGCTACCGCGTCTTTCTCCGTCAGGAACGATCCGTTTTCGATCCGGCCACACATACGAAGATCTTCTATATCACTCCGCGTCAGAAAAACGATTACATACAAATTTACCATACGCAGGAAGAGCGCTTCATCTGCCTTCCGCCCGGAATGAACGAAAAATGCAGCCGCCCGGCGAACGCCGAAGCGATCCGCGAACGGAAACGCGCGGAACTCGGATTGAGCGCAGATCAGTTTATGCTGATTCTTGTCGGTTCCAGCTTCCGCGGCAAAGGGGGCGACCGCGCAATTGAAGCGCTGGCATCACTTCCGGAAAACCTGCGGAAACGATGCCGTCTCTACCTTGTCGGCAGTATTTCGGGAAACGAAGCGCCGCAGGTTGCAAAACGGCTTGGAGTCTCCTCGCAAGTGATTCTGCCCGGAGGACGCAGCGATGTTCCGGAACTGCTTCTTGCGGCCGATCTGATGATTCATCCAGCCCGCAACGAAGCGACAGGCACGGCTTTGATTGAAGGAATCGCCGCAGGACTTCCCGTGCTCTGCTCGGAGGAGTGCGGATTCAGCAACTTTGTCCGCGATGCATCGGGACTTGTTGTCCCGAAGGATGCGTCGCAATCCGCCTTGAACACCATGCTTGCCGATGCGCTGCCGCGTCTTCCGGAACTTGCAGAACGAACCTGCAGATACGCGGAGACCGCCGACTTTTACCGCCGCGCGGATGTTGCAGTTGATGCGCTGGAAAATTTTTGTAAGAAAAATCGATAAAGAACGGTCGAGAACATTAACTGGGAAATTGGAGGGCGTCCTGGTCAATGTCTCGACCGTTTGTTTTACATTTCAAGGCGTCCTGAACACTTCCGCGGAATGCTGTTCACCTCTTTCCGTCTACATTTTTCTGAACAGGTGAAGCCAAAAATGCGCTTCACAGGGGAAAGCAGCCTCCCGGCTCTTCTGACCCGCGGACGGCAACAAACAGCACAACTCTTTGGCTAGCAAAGACTTGTAATTATATTTCTGTTTGTTGTTCATTTTAAGAAAACCTTCTTACTTTTTGTTTACGCTCATGTAATATATTGCAGGAACCCGGAAAAGCAAGCGTATGGGAAAAGAATCCGGGAAATCTTTTCCAAGAAATCCCGGATCTGCAAGTGTCAAAAAACTATTTCTGCCATTACTCAGCGTGGTCCATCGTTTCCTGTTCTTTCCCGACATTCGCAGTATCTTTTTTCTGTTTCTTCTTGCCGGTGAGCTTCTCCCACTTCTGAATCAGCTTTTCAACTGTCGGAACAATCCAGCCTTTAACTTTGGCAATGTATTCATCTTTTTTCTTCAGAAACAACTGCTTGGTTTCGTTCAAATGGATAACGTCCGATAAATTGCGCACATTTGATGGGGTAGAGGCTTGGAAAAGCCTGTTTCCATGATTGATTATTATTCCGCCCCAAAATCAATCGAAAGGAAACAGGCTATGGAAAATGTGGCGCAGAAAAAACGAAAAGTCAATCTCTGGAGCCATCAAAGTCAATGAAAAAGAAGTTATGGAGCATCGGACAGATCGGTTAGGAAGTCCGTTGAAGATATCCTGAATACTCTTTTGAATGAAGAAGCGGATGCAATCTGCAACGTCAGCCGGTATCAGCAAAGTCCGGATCGACAGGATACCCGGGCAGGAACATATAAACGGAAACTTTTGACAACATCAGGCGAAGTTGAACTCAAAATACCTCGTCTTCAGACGCTTCCTTTCAAATGTATCTGTTCTTTTGGCTGTGGGAGTTTACGACGAAGGGGATTGTTGAAATTCTCGGCATTGCGGCAGGGAGTCGGGAGGATAAAGAATCCTGGACAAATTTCCTGCGTTATTTGAAGGATTGCGGGCTTGCCGGAGTAAAGCTGATTGAGCCAGAGGAAACACGTAAAAAGTATTGACGCAATGCTGAAGGCGATTCATGTGCACAAGACTGGGAGATGGACTTCCCTTATGAGCATTGGACACGTCTGTGTACGAACAATGCTTTACGGATCATGAAAGAGATTCGCCGCAGAACCCGCGTAATCGGAGCATTTCCGGATGGCTATTCCGCCATGATGCTGGGGGGAGCAAGACTCAGACACATCTCGACAACAAAATGGGGAACTCGCCAGTATTTGAACACTTGCAAACTTTACAAAACGGTGTAAATTAACGAAGGAACAATAATCCATCAGAAACAAATGTGCGCAATAATTCGGACACTACCTTTGTATGCGAAATTTCATTCATTCTTGGTGTTACTTGGTAGTGACGTCACTGCCAATTTTGAGCATAGAAAATCATCGTATGGTAGTTCAATTTACTTTGACAATGCGGACTTGAGGTATCAGAGTGCTATTCGGTATTCCCGATGAATGCTCATCCAGATTGATATCACAGCATCCAAAGATTGATAAATGTAAATGGTTTGGACTATCCATTATCTTTAACCGTTCCAACGAACGACATAATTCATCTATTCCCTTGGAGTCCATGATAATTGCGACTTCATTTGGTAAATTCCCGTTATAATCTTTGGGCCTATTCACATCAACATGTGGAGGCTCATTAAATGGTAGTGTCCGAATATTTTGCGCACATTTGTTTCTGACGGATTGTTGTTCCTCCGTTAATTTACACCGTTTTATAAAGTTTGCAAGTATTCAAACTCTGGAAAGTTCCCCATTTCGTTGTCGAAATATGTCTGAGTCTTGCTCCGACCAGCATCATGGCGGAATAGCCATCCGGAAATGCTCCGATTAGAATCTCTCATGATCCGTTCCAAAGCATTGTTCGTACGCAGATGTGCCCAATACTCATAAGGGAAGTTCATATTATAAGACAAGGTTTCTTCGACGGTCGATAGGCAGTTCCCTTTCTTTTGATTTTGAATGGGAGTAATAATCAATTATGAAAACAGGCTCAAGCCTCTATCCCATCAAATGTGCGCAAATTCTCGGATGTTATTGCCTCTAAAAATACTATTACGTAATTCCACGGTCTTTGCAGATTTTCTCGTATGCCTCGTTGATTTTCTGCAACTGCTCGTTCGCATAACGGACAAATTCCTCGGAAAGCCCGGCGCCACGGACACGGTCGGGATGAAAATCACGGGCTTTCTTCCTCCATGCAGACTTGACTTCCGCATTTGTTGCAGATTCTGAAATTTCCAAGATTCCATAGTACTCAGCCAAAGAATTTTTTGGCGGCTCATTGTAATTGGCTTGTTCATTATCTTGTGAGCTGTTGTTTTTCTCCTCATATTGCCTTAACTGTTCAATAAAAGCATCAAGGAATTCTTTTTGACCGAATGCATTGGCAATATAAAGCAACAAAGTATATTTTCGCTTATTTAAGCCGTCTCCCCAAGCAAGCCCTGTAAATGCCACAACAATATCTTTGTCAAACTCTGTTGCCGATAGCGTTACATAATCTACAGAATCAAAAAACTTATCGAACAGCTGGTTAAAACTAGAATATGAATCGCGGCCTTCGTTAAATTCCAGCTTGAGTCTTTTTTGAGTCTCAGAACAAAATCCCCAATCAGCCATTCGATCTTTGATAAATCCTGCCTCATCTTCAGAGACACGTCCGTCATCCTTCGCGAATCTTCCAAAGCATTGAAACAGCAGGGCAACACTTTTCTGTTCAAGCGGAAAATCGGAAGGCAGAGAGAAACTGTATTTGTCCGCTTCAGGGTTGCTGTAAGATGTTTCCGGCTCCACCTTTATATAAATATTAGATATATCTTCTTCTGTATTTATATCATTGCCTACAGTTTCTGCCTCAGGTGGGTGCAAGTGGACTGTTGATGCGCCCATTGGTTCTCTGGAATTATATGTATATTCAGTATTAATGTTACTATTTTTGGCTCTGGCACGCATATTGGCTTCTCGAATTGCTCGTATGCGAGCCATTCTTACCTCATCTGCTATTGCGCTAATAATAGAGAAAACTACAAAGGCTGCAACCCCCCACCAGCCCAAAAAATACCATATTCCAAAACAGAAAGCGATATATATAGTAATACTGCATATAGTGCCCATTTATAAGAAGCTCCTTTTCTTTGGTTGTATATATCCTAGAGTAACTCTAATATATCATTGTTTCTGAATATTTTCAACTTGTAGTTCCGTTGTTTAAAAAAATTATCTTCTCAATTTTAGGATTTCCCCAACTTATCCGCTGGAGGAGAAATCTCATAGAAGAAAGATGCTCTTGTCAAAATAGAAGCATCTTTCACTTGGAAAGCTTTTCTGCTCAAAATTCAACTTTTCAATACAAGAACCATGTCTGGAAAGCTCTAAAAATACTATTACGTAATTCCACGGTCTTTGCAGATTTTCTCGTATGCCTCGTTGATTTTCTGCAACTGCTCGTTCGCATAACGGACAAATTCCTCGGAAAGCCCGGCGCCACGGACACGGTCGGGATGAAAATCACGGGCTTTCTTCCGCCATGCAGACTTGACTTCCGCATTTGTCGAATTTGCGGGAATTCCTAAGATTTCATAATACTTTTCCAAAGAATTCTTCGGCGGAACAGAATATTTTTTCTGCTCCTCTTCTTTATAGGAGTTTTGCTCTTCTTCCTGCTCTTCCTCTTCATCCGTCTTTTCAAGTTCCTGAATGATTGAATTTAAATAATCCATCATGTTAAAGGAGCGGCCAATAAGGTTCAGCAGTTTGCGTTTCCGGGGAGTTAACCCGTCCGCCCAGGCTAAAATTGCAAAACAGGCAACGGCTTCCGGTAATGGATATGAATTGGAATTCAGAGAAGAATAAAACTTGGAAAAAAGCTGTTCAAATGACTGTTTCGAATCACGTCCGGCATTGAACTCCAGACGCAGCTTTTTCTGTGTCGCCTTGCTGAAACACCACTCATTCATCTGCGTTTTTATGACTTCCGCTTCGTTTTCAGTGACGCGACCATCGTCTTTCGCGAACTTTCCAAAACACCGGAACAGCAGAATCACAGTCTTTTCCGAAGCCGGAAAGTCCGGCGGCAGACCAAGTTTTCCTTTTTTTGAAGTTCCGGATTGAGAATCGGAAGAGAATCTTTTTACAATGAAATATCCGGCGACAGCTCCAATGATGAATCCCCAGAAACCCCCGTTCGTTATCCACAATCCAATGACAGCTCCGACAATGACTCCAAAGCAACCCATTTATGAATTATCCTTTTATTTTATATTTCCCTGTCCAGAATTTTTTTCATCTTTTCGATGGAGGGGAAATCACGAAAAAGAAAAATGCGCTCGCCGAACAGCGGGTGCGATTCCACCTGCTCTTTCAACTGCGGATTCGAGGCGAGAAGCTGACGTTCCACTCCAAGAACAAGCGGGATCCCGGCATTCACAGTCAGAAAATCCAGCCGGCCGGCAAGCTGATGCGAATGCCATTTGTGAAAAAGCTCCAAATAAACTTTCCGTTCTCCTTTGATGAAAGTAATGTCCGGAAAAACAAACGTCTGCCCGCGCTTGCCTTTCAGAAACGGGCTTTCCGAAGTCAGCGTCCAATCCGGACAGCGTTCCGCAAAGAGTCTGGCAAACATTTTGACCTCCTCCGGAACGTAGATTCCGAGACGCCCGAACCTCTGATACAGACCGCAGCTTTCATCCAGAGAAAAACGCAACACCTTGTCACGCAGCTTCAAGTCGCACGAGAATTTCCATTTCGTCAGCTGGAAAACCGCCGGAAGAAACGACGCCAGCTGAAGACCGTATTTCGATGCCGCATCCAGAATCGAGGCGGGACCGTCAATTTTCAGCCGGATCACCGACGGCGCGGCATTTTCCCATTTCGAGCTTTTGGAAATGTCCGCAAGCAGACGGAAAAACTTCAGATATTTGAAAAAACGCCGCATCCGTGCGCTGTCCGGTTCCTCAATTGTCAGGTCTATCGACTCCGCAAAAAGCACCAGCGACTGCGCAAGCGCAATGTTGTATTTTTCCAGCAGCTGTTCCGCCGTAAGATCCGGAAGTTTCACAAGCTGTTCGTAATCAGGAAGATCAAGATAAATATTCTCCGAAAGCGGAACCACAGTTTCCCCCGCTTCGCGGAAGACATCCGTGCGGAAATCCAGCCAGGAATCGGAACTTTTCAGAGTATCCATCATGCGCGAGGCTGTGGCGAAAAGCGTGCGGCGCATCGCAGGGTAATCGGCCTCTGAATCGCCCGAGTATTCGCAGAGATCATCGTAGAGTTTCAAAATTCCTTTTGCCAGTTTCAGATCCCGCTGGGAGTTGATGAGCGGCGCAAGCGATTCCTGAATTTCGGAACGCGGATAGCGCAGGGAATCGCGGTAGGTGTTGACGATGGTTGAGGCAAACGCAAGAAGCGCGCGGTCATCCGGCGCGATAAACAGCGGGTGAACACGTCCGGAAACGGTCTTGAAGCGGAGCAGGTCTTTTGTCAACATGGTTCCATCTCCATTCCCGAATCTTTGCCCTCGTAAGCGCGGTGCTGCCGGCGTCGGTCGCTGACATAGACTTCCGAGGTTCCCTCGCTGATGAGTTCATAGAGTTCCGCCTGTTTGCCTTCCGAGGCGCGCAGGATGCGTCCGAGCCGCTGCACGTGTTCGCGCGAGCTGCCGCTGCCCGAAACGACAATTCCGACAGCCGCTTCGGGAACGTCGACGCCTTCGTTCAGAACTTTGCTGGTGACGAGGACGCGGTATTCACCGGAACGGAAACGGTCGAGGAACTCTTTGCGCTCGCCGGCCTTTGTTTTGTGCGTTATGACGGGGAAGCAGAAGTGGTTGCCGATGGCGTACGCGGCGTCATTGTCGGCGGTGAAAATAATGGTGCGTTCTGTTTTGTGGCGGATCAGAATGTGCCAGATCGCTTCGAGTTTGCCTTTACCGCAGCGGGCGATTGCGCGCTGGCGCAGATAGGCTTCAAACGCGGCGCGCCCGCCCGGACGCCGGGCGGTCATCATGATGAACTGGTTCCAGCCGTCGCGCGCCTTGAAATTGATGCCGTTTGCGCGGACGAATCCGGTATAGATTTTGCGTGCAGTTTCGTATTCTTCCGCCTCTTCCGGGGTGAGCGGAACCGCGATGCGGTGCGTCTCGTACGGAGAAAGGACGCGCCCCTCAAGCTCGTCAATGAAAATTTCGCAGACCAGAGGCCCGACAAGGCGGTAGATCACGGTTTCGCCGCCGTCGTCGCGTTCGGGCGTTGCTGTGAGGCCAAGGCGGTATGGCGCAAGACACATGGAGGCGGCAAGGCGGTTGACGGGACCCGGCAGGTGATGGCATTCATCGTAAATGACGATTCCGAAGCGGTTCCCGATGTATTCCATCATGATGACCGCGGAATCGTAGGTGCTGACGGTGATGTTGCGAACCTCTTTCGAGCCTCCGCCGAGCATTCCGACTTCCATTCCGAGTGCGCGCTGGAGCGAGGAGGCCCACTGCTGAACCAGGTCGATTGTCGGCGCGATCACCAGAGCGGAACGCTTGACCGCAAGAATCGCGAGCACGGCGAGAAAGCTCTTGCCAGAGCCTGTCGGCATGACGACGAGTCCGCGTCCCTTCGCTTTGAGCCAGGCGTCGAGCGCTTTTGCCTGATGCGGCATGGGCTTGAACCCGTTGCAGAGAGAAAGACCGGGCAGTTCTGCATACGCTTTAGCGCAATCCTGAACATCGCGCTTTTCGGCATAGAGAATGCGCAACAGCGGCGCGTAATCCGAAGCGTTTGCACGCCAAAGGTTTACGCGCTCATCGAAACGCAGAAAAGGAAGAGTGTCGCCCGTCGGAGGAACGTCTCCGAAATCCAGCAGAAGGGTTCCTGAGTCAAAAGAAACGGTCACCGCGGACACGGGCGCGACCTTACTTTCTCGGGATTGCGGTGCGTCCGCTGCGTGCGATTTCGATTTTGCCGTAGTCGGAAATCAGGGAAATAAAGTTTTCGACCTTTCCGGAGGAACCGGAGAGCTCAACGACGATTTTATCTTTGAGCACGAGCGGAATCTTTGCTCCGAAGATATCGACGAGACTGAGGATTTCCGGTCTGCGTTCGGAAGGCGCGGTTACCTTGATGAGAACGAGTTCCCGCTCCACGTAATCGGTGCTGTCGAGTTCAACGACGGACTCCACATCGACGAGTTTTCCGAGCTGCTTTTCGATCTGTTCAAGCACGGCTTCGTTGCCAGTCGTGACAATGGTCATGCGGGAGAGTTCGGGGTCGTGCGTGCGGTTGACTGTAAGGGATTCAATGTTGTATCCGCGTCCGCTGAAAAGTCCGGCAATGCGTGCGAGCGCGCCGAATTTGTTGGCGACTAAAACGGAAATGGTATGCTGTTGTTCTTCCATGGATTCATCTCCCGGTTAAATTTTCTGTGGTACAATAGCGCATGTTGAGTGAAATTTCAATCGGTTTTCATCATTTTCCACACAACATCCGGCGTAATGCTGGCGAAACACTCCTTTGTCCCTTTCGGACAGACCCGTTTAAAGCATGGCGAGCACTCGATTTTGCGGAATGCGATCTTCCAGTTTGTGGAAACCGGCGAGGTCGCCGCAGGATCGGTGCACCCGAACGGAGCCACTCCGGGGACTCCCAGCGCGGCCGCGAGATGCATGACGCCGCTGTCGTTCGCCACGCACATTTCCGCATGTTTCAGCAGATAAATCAGACCGTCCATTGAGGTCTTCCCTGCGGCGTTCCAGCAGCGGGCGGAGTCGAGCCCCGCGAGAATTTCGTCTGCTATCGGACGCTCTTTCTGTGAACCGACAGCCGCAGCAAAGCCGCCTTCAGCGATCCAGCGGCGCGCAATCTCCCGGAAATTTTCCGAGGGCCAGCGCTTTGCCGCACCGTACGCCGCGCCGCCGGCAATGACGAGAATTTTCGGGTTGCGGCAGAACCGTGTGAGTTCGGGCGGACAGATTTCCGGCAGAAGATTCGTTTTGAATTCCGGCATGATTCCGTTCCACGGCTTTCCTCCGAGTGCGCGCGCAATCGCCATGTATTTTGCCGCCTGATGCGGCTTGTTCAATTCAAAATCGCGCCGTTTCGGGAATTCGAACGAACGGGTGAGGAGCCACGAACGGAACCGCGCTTTCGCTCCAAAAAGTTTTGGAATCCGCGCCAGGCGCAGATCCAGCGCATCGCGGAAGGAGTTGTTGAAAATCACGGCGGCGCCCGCATGAAGACGGTTCACAGACCGGCGCTCCTCGGCCGTCATAAAAGCGTGGGGATTTGAGAGCGGCAGGACGCGGTCAATAAAATCGAGAGACTCAAACACCGGAGCGAATCCTTTGGGACAGAGCACGAAAAGACCGCAGAACGGGGGAATCATGGCGCGGAGTTCGAGCATCGCGGGAATCGCCATGACAGCATCGCCGAGCCAGTTCGGCGTGCGGACAATCAGCCCGTCGTTCCAGTCGTTTTTTTTCAGTTCCGATACCGGGAACGCCGGCACATCGCCGATTTCCGGAAGGACAAGATAAGATTCTGAATTCATGAATACCTCACGGCACAAATTTAGAACAAAACACGAAAAGAGATGTCTGTAGCATTGATTCAGCGAAAGGAGCCTCTATGAAAAAGTACGTCCCCCCGAAGCCCGGGCTGATTATCTCGCCGGAGAGAAAGGCCGCATTTTTCAATGGACTCGCGCTTTACATCAGCGAGTACAAACGCAGGATGCAGAGAAAGGCGGAACCGCATGTTCCGGAGTCCAAAGCATCGTAAGAAGAAAATCCCCGCCGTAAAAAGCGGGGATTTTTCATTTTGCTTATTCTTCACCGCCGGCAAGAGCTGCGAGAACTTTCTTTTTGTTCTTCATGTTTGCGAAGATTTCTTCGACGACAGCGGGCTCTTTGAGTTTGGAGGAGACGCTTCCGAGGAGGCGGATGTAGGCATCCTGATCGCGCTCGTCTGCGGCGATGAAGACGATCAGGCGGATCGGTTCATTGTCGAGGGACTTGTAGTCGCTGATGGGGTTCTTGCAGATTCCGATGATGACGAGGGGAACGGGGAATCCGGGAACGCGGATGTGGGGAAGCGCGAGACCTTTTCCAACGCCGGTGGTCATCATTTTTTCTCTTTTCCAGATAAGCTCGCGGAGCTGGGATTCATCGAGAGTACACCGTGTGGTGGCGAGAGCGATGATTTCTTCGAGAGCAGCCTTCTTGGTTGTACCGTCGAGGAGCAGTATGCAGTTGGTGTCGAGGTACTTGAGAAATTCGGCTTTCATTCTTTATAATCCTTTCATTTTCAGGTATGCCCGTAGGGACATTGTGCTTTATAGTGAAAGTTAGCATTCCTTTTATATTTTTCAAACGGGAAACGCGGAATATTTGCTGAAAAATATATACTTTTTTTTGCATTCCGGACTTGCATATTTTAAAAATGGAGTTACATTAAGGGCATGTCACAAGCCAGTCTAGCTCAGTCGGTAGAGCAGCTCATTCGTAATGAGCAGGTCATCGGTTCGAATCCGATGACTGGCTCCATTTTTCTGAGGGCGCTTAGTTCAGCTGGCTAGAACGCTACCTTCACACGGTAGAGGTCGAGAGTTCGAGTCTCCCAGCGCCCACCATTCTACACTATTACTCATAATTAATTGTCTCTTCGATAGTCACTTTCAGTTTTGCCCTCATCTATGGCAAAGATCGTCGATGAACCATTTTTTTTCTCGAATCAACGTTTTCGCAATTCACAGTTTTTTGAACAGCATTCTCACAAACTCACTCGAAACGCTTCTGCGCTTCTTCCGTTCACTGTATGGATTCAGTTCATCCGGAGAAATCGATTGCCGGACGCCGAACGCGCAGTTGTGAATCATCGCCAGAATCGCGGCGGTCTGATTCCATTGCTCCCGCATCCTCCGTCGATGCATCAGACAGAGCTCCCGCGCGGTGTAATTCTCCGGCGGAAGCCCTAAAACTCCGGCTATTTCATAATTCATCGAAAAAAATGCCTTCCTCGCTTCATTTTTATCCGAAATTGAATATTTTTTACGGTTTGCACCTGACGGGAAAGAAATCATCCGGGCTCCGCCTTTTGGCAGTTGCGCTTTTTGTTACGTCAGAAAGATTTTATGGAATATCTGTGATTTTTCACAAACAGCGATAAGAAATTGCATCCTTCCGGCGTCTTACAGGTAAAGATAATCTTAAAAAGGTAAAAAACTTGTCAGACAATATATACAGAAATATTTTTGCGGAGCTGATCAAAAACAAACTGACGCTGTTTCGTTCAGTAGCGGTCAAGATCGTCAATTCTCCGGCAGATGCCGATGATGTGGTGCAGAGCGCTTTGCTCCGGGCATGGGACAGACGTGACAGCTTCAGCGGCAGACAAGATGCATTGTCTGCATGGGTCGTGAAAATTGTCATCTCTGAAAGTTACAATTTTCTACGAAAAAAACAGCGACAGGAAAAGGTTCTGCAGCAGTTTACGCTGGAAACACCCTGTGAAAATCCCGCTTTGGAAAAGCTGGATGATGCCATTGCACGGCTGCCGGAGCTTTACCGTGAGACAATACATATTGCCGTGTTGAGCAAATTAAGCATTGATGAATCATCACGAATACTCGGATGTTCCCCCAACACTTTGTATCAGCGAATACATAAAGCAAAGAGCATGATCCGAGAAAACATAAGGAGAAATGCAGATGAATGAAGATCGTCTTGAAAATTTATTGAAAGAAAAGAAAGACCAGGTGTTTCTTTTCAACAGAAGCGAAGAGGAATTTTTTGCCGGATTCATAGCCGAAACCAAATGCCGTGAAGCTCAAAAAATTCATATCTGGCGGTATGCCGCAATTTTTGCAGCTGTTCTCGGACTGGCGGTGCTCGCCGTGATTTCAATGCGAAATTATCCGCTGCCAGCCTCTGAAACAACAAAGCCTGTTTCAATGGCAACGAATAAAGCTCCTGCAAGGTCATTTGATCCGATGCAGGAATCTTTGCGGCTCTTCGGCGATGATGTTGCAGTTCTTTTTGTTGGAAATGATCTGGTGATCGGGGAACGGATGAACAGAGAAATGCCTTCCAATGTTCTCAATGTCAAACTTGCAGACAATCTCGAGTTGAAAATTGCCTGTGCCGACAATGACTCCATTTCCATCAATGCACCTGGAGTTTTCGGAAATATCATTGTTTCCCGCAGTGACCGCCAGACACTGGTTCTGGATGTGGATTTGTTGATTCTAGGCAAGCGGATACACACACAAATTCCGGTAGACAGTAAAATACAGAAGAATCAATCGGGTCGGATTCTCTCATGAAACATCTTTTCGCCATACTGCTTTTTCTTGTTATTGCATTGCCGTTTCTTTATGCGGATAATGCTGTGTTGAATTTGTGGTCGGGTAAATTGTACGATTTCCCCGGCGACGGCAAATGGCAGCTCGTGGCCGCTCATGGACGGGTGTTGGCAGAAGGTAATGGTTGTATCCGTTTTCAGCTCCCGGCATTGCCGGCAGGAAGTTCGCTGGATGCTTACTTGGAAAATGGCGGTAAAAAACAGAAACTTTGCTTTTATTCACCACGGCTTTTTACCGGAATTCAGGCAACGGCATTTGATTTGAATATCAAACATGAAAAGATCTTACAGAATTCTGGAGTTCTCTTAGTCTCTCTGAAAGGGAAAAGTATTGGTTTTGCCACTCATATCATGGAGAATTTTCCAGGGAAAATTCTGTTTGTGTTTCCCCAGAAAAAAGATTTTCCATTGAAACTTGATGATAAATGGACAACTATTTCGCTGCACCACACTAAGAATTCAGGTCGTTTAAGCGTCTTATATAATGAAAAAGAAAAGATCCTTGACAATAACGGCAGCTGCACATACGTCAAGCTAAAGAAAAGAGGAAGGTACGTTATTATGTTTTCACCGGATTTTGACTTGGAAAATATTGAAAATGCACTTTTGATAAAACATATTGCAGAAAACAACAACCATGATGAAGGAGTCGGAGAATGAAGAGAATCATAATCGTTTTAGCTATGCTGTTCTGTGCGAGTGTTTTTGCAGAAGATGTCGTGGCGGTGCCGACTGTTGCTGTATTGCCTTTTGAGTCGCGTGACCGCCTGGCCGCCAGTACCGATATGGGCAAGTCCGTAGCCGAACTCCTGAACATCGCCTTGATGGAATCGGGCAAAGCCGATATGATCGAGCGAGCTGAACTTGATGCCGCCCTCAATGAATTGCAGCTTTCCGCAGTCGGTTTGACCAGCAAAGAAAGCCAGATGAAACTCGGCCGTTTCATCGGAGCCAAAATTCTCATCACCGGTTCGCTTTTCAAGTCCGGCGGCAAAAATTTTGTCATTACAAAGATTATGGGAACCGAAACCAGTCGAGTGCTGGGGGCAAGTGTCAGCGGAATGGAAGATTTTACCGCTCTTGCTCCACTGCTTGCTCCGAAAGTTTCCGCTATTCTGGAAAAACAAAGCGCAAAACTTCTGCCCAAAGAACAGTGCAAGGACACCGTTGTGAACCAGTTGAAAAAGATTGTTCAGGGCAAACAGCGCAAGGTTTTTGTGCAGGTCAAGGAAGATATTGCTGTAATCGTGCCTGATCCTGCTGCGGAAACTGAATTGAAAAAACTTCTGCTCGCGCTGGATTTTCAGGTGGTGAACACCCGCGCGGAAGCAGACTTTGCCGTTATCGGAGAAGCTATTGCCTCCAATGCCGGGAATTACCAAAAATTTACCTCCGCTTCCGCCCGGTTGGAGCTTTCCATATACAACAAAGATAAAAAACTTCTTGCAACCGGTTCGGCAAGAGAAACTCTGGCAGGTGCTACCTACATCATCGCTGCTAAAGAAGCCATCGCCCAAACCGCGCTGAAGCTTGCCGGGGAATTTTTCCCGGTGATGAAATAATAAATCAGGTGTATAGATGCGCTCTGTTTTGCTGTGGACATCCGGATTTCTGTTGACAGTGTTTCAACTGTCGGCAGAGATCATCCCGGTTGAAAATTGGACTCTTGAAATAAATTCAAACCGGTCAATTTCCACGTATACCGATCTGGAGCCATTACGCAATTTTGTGGATGTGCAAGATAGCACCATCTTTCTCAAACATCCGGACTTCGGCATTAAATCCTACACCGGAAGTACAAAAGCGCGTCCGGGTATTTTACAGATAAATTTCACCGCATCGGCGTTGAGCAATACTCCCTCACATGGAAAAGTCAAAGTGACAATGTACGGATTACATTTCAGTAATGACAACTGTACGGGGAAATCCGAAGATTTGTTTTTTGAAAAGGATTTTTCTGTAAGCGGTAAGAAATCTTTGAGCGCAGATTTCACAATTACCCCCGAACAGTTGAAGTGTATTTTTTGTGATGAACAAGTTCCCACATTCCGCTTTCTTACAACTATCCACCTGAAAGAAAAATCCTCTGGAATTGCTTTGAGCAACATAAACATTTCTGCCGCCGTTCCGTTGATCGTCTGGGGCAGGAAACAGGTATCCACCACCAACTGGCTGCTGGATGAATTCAAAAAAGATAAAGCAAAAGACGCTGAACGCGCTGCATTGAAACGGGAAATGGAAGCGGACTCAACACCGGTCAAAGAAGTCCGTGAAGCAGTTCCGGCACCCCCTGTCAAAAAAACAGAAAAACGAGAAGTTGTTGTTGACATTCAGCATTTTGTTTCTCATGTCGAAGCGGAAATGCCCGCATTGTTTGATGCTGAAATCGTAAATGGTCAACTGCGTTTTCATAAAAAGCCCTCCAACGGGCCACGAAAAATCATTCTATTCTTAAATCCTCCAGCAATTCAAGAAAACTTTGAATATGTTGTAGCACTAGACCTCGTCGTGTGGGGATGGAGTAGGGCTATTTTTGATAAAAACAACCGTCCCTTGAATAAAGAGGGAGGCTATCTCGCCGATGGTACTCCGATCATGCGTTTACCTTACAACTGCCGCAGAATTGATTTTGAAGTCTATGGTGATGAGAATATTCAAGGATATATCAAAAAAATATTTTACCGGGAGCTAAAAAAGA